>Ga0172367_10002668_pt1 | contig 24205 bp, 17 predicted proteins | sample Lak10m_FD_114542 | JGI IMG/M metagenome (GOLD analysis project Ga0172367, IMG submission 114542) | Freshwater microbial communities from Kabuno Bay, South-Kivu, Congo - kab_022012_10m | ecosystem: Environmental > Aquatic > Freshwater > Lake | place: Democratic Republic of the Congo: South-Kivu... | reverse complement strand
TTCCGTCGAGAAAGCGCGCCCAGAAATTGATTTTCCACGCCAGGCTCCAGCCCGTTCCATCGTCGCCACGATAAATGAGCGACTGGCGGGCAGCTTTCATCAGTTCGGGAGTTTCTTTCCAGTTGATTTCATTTCCGGGGTGAACTCCCCACAAATGCGAAACATGGCGGTGCTTATTTTTGGGGTCATCCTTATCTTCCATCCATTCCTGCAACTGCCCGTATTTCCCGATTTGATTGGGAACAATTTTCGGGAGCATTTCTTTCAACTTGCCAGCAAATGCCTGATCGGTTCCCAGAATTTGAGCAGATTCAATGCAGGCCCTGAACAACGAACGGATAATCTGGTGGTCCATCGTCGGACCGGCCACCAAGCCACCATTTTCCGGAGAATTGGATGGTGTGCTGATCAGGTATCCGGTCTTTGGATCTTTAATCAGGAACTGGGTAAAAAACTCTGCAGCACCTTTCATCAAAGGATACGCTTTATTTTTCAAGAATTCCTGATCCTGAGAAAACTGGTAATGTTCCCAAAGGTGAAGGCTCAGCCAGGCGCCTCCGGTTACCCAGATGCCGTGATTCGACGCGTTAATCGGCGCAGCTCCCCTCCAAATGTCGGTGTTGTGGTGCAGCACCCAGCCGGTTGCATTGTAATGTTCTTTGGCTACGTTTTTCCCTGTTTCCGAACAGTCGGCAATCATCGCGTAAAGCGGTTCCTGACATTCCGAAAGATTGGCCACTTCCACCGGCCAGTAATTCATTTCGGTATTGATATTCACGGTCCACTTGCTATCCCACGCCGGAGCAAGCTGATCGTTCCAGATTCCCTGCAGATTGGCGGGCTGTGTTCCGGGCCGGCTACTCGAAATCAACAGGTAGCGTCCGTATTGAATGTACAAAGCCAGCAATTGCGGGTCGTTTGGCGTTTTATTGAATTCGATGATTCGCTCGTTCGTAGGTAAATTCACCCGTTCGTTTTCCGTGAACTGAACATCGAATCGTCCAAACAGATTCTGATAATCGGCCAGATGCGCAGTAAATATCTGATCGAATTTTTTCTTTTCAACTTTGGCAAGGTTTTGCTGAACTTTCTGCTCCGGATTGCCGCTCACATCTTTGTAGCTGATGTAATTGGTTGCGGCAGCCAGATAAATGGTTGCTGTTTTTGCTCCGGAAACCGAAAGCTGATTTCCTTCCGCTTTAAAGGTTCCGTCGGTCGCCACTTTTACCGACGCAACACCGCGCAAAGCCCCATCTTTCACCTGAACATTCAGCGCTAAAGTATTTCCTGAAACACTCACTGTTTTTGCCTCGTGCAGGGCATCCATCGACATGGAGAAATTAAGTGCCTTTTTTTGATCGGCGGTCAGTCGGATGGCAATAATCTGATCAGGATTTGACGAAATATATTCGCGGGTGTAGCTAACTCCGTTGGCTTGGTAGGAAACTCGATGAACAGCACTTTTCAAGTCAAGCTCCCGGCGATAGCCGGTAAATTTCGACTGGCCCGGAAAGTGCAGGATTAAGTCGCCGAATGCCTGGTAGGTGCGTTGACGAACCGGTACTCCCATAAATTCCTTCATCCCCAGATCTTCGGCTTCTTTCTGCTTTCCATCAAACAACAATTGCCGGATCTGCCCCAGATATTGATGGGCACCTTTATGGGCATAATCGGTTGGCGAGCCGGTCCATAAAGTCTCTTCGTTGAACTGAATCCGGTCGTTCTCGACACCACCAAAAATCATGGCGCCAAGGCGGCCGTTGCCGATGGGTAAAGCTTCCGTCCATTTTTGGGCGGGTTGGTTGTACCACAATTTGAGGTTATTATTCTGCTCTTTCGCTTGCAAAGCCGGGGAGAATAACGAAAGAACACACAGGAACAGAAAGGTTAATTTTGCGTTCATTGGGTTTAAGTTTAATTTCCGAAGGTCGAAAATACTGAAAATCGAACAACAACTATCCTGCTCCGTGCTGTCGCACAACACGACTAATGTTTATTTTCCGAAAGTTGAGGAACTATTCTTGGCTTTTTATCAGGTAAAAGTTGCCCAGAAAAAGTAAGCCAACTATGGCTGGCAGACTGATCATCAGCCATGTGCCGCTACGAATACCGGTTGGGCCAAAAAGGAAGATCATGCAAAGGCTCATAGCAAGTAGCAAAATCCCGGCGAGATTTTCGCGTTTCCAGGCCAGCCACAAAACCAAAAGCATGAAGATGGTAAAAAGGTTGTGCATGAAAAAGCCTCCCAGTTTCTGGAGAAATGTTCCGTCCATCGAAAACACATCGAATGAAAACAGCATAAAAAACAGGGCAACCAGAAATAGAAAACCGCGAAGAATCCAGGAAAGGTAGCGGTTGCCATGAGAAGGGGTTTGAGCGATTTTCATAACTACTGTTTTAAAGATTTTCTAAAAACCAATCCAAATATTTTCCAAGTTGCGAACCCAAATAATAGGGCAGGTTCAACAGTTTGAACGTCTTTCCTGATGGCGTTTCTGCCTGAGTGATTGCAAATTCTCCGGCATAAAAACGAACGGCAAACGGGTGAGGCGCCTCATCCATAAAAAGGTGCAACGATTTCAAAGTTCCTTCTTTTCCCGACTTAACTTCAACCGGAATCAATTTTCCTTCAAAAGGGAAAACATAATCCACTTCTGCATTAGAGGTCTTTTTCTCACGAACCCAAAAATTTAAATGAGCCAAAGCCGAATACTGCACCGACAAGATTTCTTGCCCAATCAAATGTTCAATTAATTTACCCTGATAAACCAAATTCAAGTCCGTTGATCCCAATATTTCCCGCTGAATACCAGCCGCATAATTCATTAATCCTGAATCCAATATCTGCAATTTGGGCGACTTTTTAATGTCGGGCAACAACGGCAATTGGGCTGAAGTTACCGGAAACAACAACTGAATCAACAGCGCTTTCTCCAGGGTGCGTAAAGCCTCGCCCATATCACGCGAACGGTACGGCGAATTTCCAAAACCTTCGTATTTGATCCGGGTGCCTGCCTCCTGAAATGAAGCTCGAATGGCGTGTCGGATGTGCTGAATTTGCGAATCGGAAGTTGCATACTTCTCCACGTCGTCCATGTACGAAGCAATCAGCGAATCGTAAATCGGCGACAAAGCCAGCAAATCTTTCTTTTCGCTGTAGGTTTTAACAATCTCGGGCATTCCGCCAATCAGCGCGTAGGTATGAAATAACTGAAGCAATTTGGAATGAGCAAACCCGGCAACCGGAACGCGACCCAACTGCTCCAAAGCCGCAGTTTCGCCCATTGCATCCAAAAATTCGGGGAACGAAGCTGGCCGCACAACTTTATACTCGACACGACCAACCGGAAAGCTGATGTTTTTATCAAATAGCGACTCCAACATACTTCCAGCTGCAATAACAGCAATGTCAGGCACTTGCTCATAAAAATACCGCAAAGTATTTAACGCTGAAGGAATTTCCTGAATTTCGTCGATGAATAACAGCGTTTGTTTCTTCTTTTCGAGCGAGCAGTTTTTGATGAAAAACAATGCCTGAACAAGCGTCTCAATGCTGGTAAACTGATCAAATGGTTCGCGATCTGCGGGCAGTTCAAGGTTCAGGTAAATAAACTGGTCGAACTGAGAAGCAAACTGACGAACCAGAGTTGTTTTGCCAACCTGCCTTGCTCCCCTCAATACCAATGGCTTACGATCACTTTTCGTTCGCCATTCTTCAAGTTCACCGATGACATTGCGTTTAAACATGTCACAAAGTTAGGGTAATTTTCGACAAATGTTATCACAAAGTTAGGGTAATTTTTGCCGAATCTTGTCACAAAGTTAGGGTTGTTTCATTTCCTGAATATAAAAAACCCACCTTCTCGTAAGAAAGCGGGTTCGATTTATAGAGAGTAAGCAACCGATCCGCATGAAGCGGTACTGAGGCTTACGAAAATCGCACCAACAGTAGTTGGCGCAATTATACTAGCCCCTCCTAACCTCCCCAAGGGGGAGGAATTTGGGAATATCGTTGAATAAATTCACTACAAATTATTTAGGCACACTTCTGTTCTCCCCCTTAGGGGGAGCTAGAGGGGGCCACTATTTTATTTCCGAGCCGTTTTTAACCGGCGTGGTTGGAGTCACAAATTTCAGCGAACCATCGGCGTCCTGTGCCATCAGGATCATTCCCTGCGATAGAATTCCTTTCAGTTCGCGTGGTTCGAGGTTCACCAAAATGCTCACTTGCTGGCCGATGATTTCTTCCGGATTGTAATACTCGGCAATGCCCGAAACAACGGTGCGTTTGTCGATTCCGGTATCGATAGTCAGTTTCAGCAATTTTTTGGTTTTGGCCACTTTTTCGGCCTCGATGATGGTTCCGGTACGGATGTCCATTTTCTGGAAATCGTCGTAGGTGCAATTTTCTTTGGCCGGCGCAGCAGTTGCATTTGCGGCTTCGTTGGCCTTTTTGGTAGCCAGCAGCTTGTTTACCTGACGTTCGATCACCTCGTCTTCAATCTTCTCGAACAACAGTTCCGGTGTATTGGTTTGGTGACCCACAGCCAGCAAATCGGTGCGGCCCAGTTCGCTCCATTTCAGCTCATCCATGTTCAGCCAGCCACGCAGCTTGTTCGTACTGAAAGGCAGGAACGGCGCGAAAATGATGGTGAGGTTGGCAGTAATCTGCAAACACACATTCATGATGGTTTCCACACGAGCCGGATCGGTTTTTACCACTTTCCAGGGTTCGGCATCGGCCAGGTATTTGTTGCCCAAACGAGCCAAATCCATCGCAAATTTCAGGGCTTCGCGGAAACGGTATTGCGAAAGGCTCTTTTCAACTTCAGCTTTGATCACTGACATTTCTGCCAGCGTCAGTTTATCGTTTTCAGTCAGTTCTCCGGCCGCCGGAACTTTTCCGTCGTAATATTTTTGAGTCAGCACCAGCGCGCGGTTCACGAAGTTGCCCAAAATGGCCACCAGTTCGCTGTTGTTGCGGGTTTGGAAATCTTTCCAGGTAAAGTCGTTGTCCTTGGTTTCCGGAGCATTGGCGGTGAGCACGTATTTCAGCACGTCTTCTTTTCCGGGGAATTCATCCAGATATTCGTGCAGCCAAACGGCCCAGTTGCGCGAAGTCGAAATTTTGTCACCCTCGAGGTTCAGGAATTCGTTCGCCGGAACATTGTCGGGCAAAATGTAGGTTCCTTCAGCCTTGAGCATGGCCGGGAAAATGATGCAATGGAATACGATGTTGTCTTTTCCGATGAAATGCACCATTTTGGTTTCCGGATCTTTCCACCATTTTTCCCAATCGCCGGTCCATTCCTTGGTAGCCGAAATGTAGCCGATTGGCGCGTCGAACCAAACGTACAGCACTTTGCCGTCGGCTCCGTCAACCGGAACAGGCACGCCCCATTCCAGATCGCGGGTTACGGCGCGGGGTTGCAAACCACTGTCGATCCACGATTTGCACTGCCCGTAAACATTCGATTTCCATTCCTTGTGGCCTTCCAGAATCCATTCTTTCAGCCAGCCTTCGTATTGGTCGAGCGGCAGGTACCAGTGTTTGGTTTCGCGCATTACCGGAGGATTTCCGCTCAAAGTCGATTTCGGATTGATCAAATCAGTCGCGTTCAGCGTGCTTCCGCAAGCTTCACACTGGTCGCCGTAAGCACGTTCGTTGCCGCATTTCGGGCAGGTTCCGGTGATGTAGCGGTCGGCCAAAAATTGTTTGGCTTCCTCGTCGTAATATTGTTCGGTCGTTTTTTCGATGAACTTACCGGTTTCGTATAATTTTTTGAAGAATTCGGAAGCCGTTTCGTGGTGCACTTTGGCGCTGGTGCGCGAATACACGTCGAACGAAATGCCGAAGCGCGCAAACGCATCTTTGATGATGTTGTGGTATTTATCCACGATATCCTGTGGGGTAACGCCTTCATTCTTGGCTTTCAGGGTAATTGGCACGCCATGCTCGTCGGATCCGCCGATAAAAGCCACATCCACGTCGTTCATACGCAGGTAGCGGGCATAAATATCAGCCGGAACATACACACCGGCCAGGTGACCAATGTGAACCGGTCCGTTGGCATACGGCAAAGCCGAGGTAATGAGGGTACGTTTATAATCAGTCATTTCAATTTTGATTTTATTGAGGGTGACAAAGATAGTTGAAAATTGCACTAAATTTACTTCATTGAAAAGCTTAAAAATAGCAATGAGTCTTCCTAAAATTGAAAATAAGCAAGCCAAAAATGTACGCAATTCATTAATGTTTGCTTTCGTTTCCGCAATTCTTATGGCTCTTCCGTTTTATGAAGAAAATATGTTGAGCGACTTATGGGGAATTTCATTTCTGGCACTGTGCGTCCTAATCACCAGCCTGATTGTGGCTTTAATGTACCACAACCGTTCAAAGAAAATGAAAAGTCTGCTGAATGAAACAAAGCTTTTGGCGGGCTGGGATATGGACCAGGAAATGAAAAACAGGTATGTCGCAGAACTTAGCCGCGAAGTCTATTCCAGAAGTAAAATGCTGCTCTGGATTATCAGCGGCTTTTTCCTCTTTTTTGTGATACTGTTTCTGTTTTTTGTGGGTGACGCCTGGCCGCTTTTTCTGGCAATTATGGGTTCGGCCTATCTAATTATTTTTATTGCCGGAATTTCAGCTCCACCTTATTATACTGCTAAAAATAAGCGGGGCGATGGTCATGTTTTGATCGGTGCAAAGTACATTTATATTAATGGTTTTTTTCACAACTGGGATTTTCCGCTTTCAGGACTCACCAGTATTGAACCTATTACTGAGCCATTCAAAGGAATTCTTCTCATTTATTTTTATACTATTCGGCACTCTGTTCAAACTCAGGAAATACGAATTCCCATCCCCGACTTTATTGATTCAGAAAAACTTATTGCCCAAATTCAGGAAGAAAATATCTGACTGTAATTTAAAATCGTTAAAAACTACCAAAACGATGCTTTTTCAACTTGAAAACCTGAAAAATATCACTAGTTTTACTCGCTGAATTTAAAAGAGATATGTACCAATCACCACAATACGGTAAAGAATGGGCCTGGCGTAACATTAAAAATGAAACGCGAGAGTTACATATTGCTTTGCGGTCGTAAGACCGGGAAAAGGGGTTTTCTGTGTGCGTGCAGGAAATCCCTTTTTCTATTTCAGAAAAATTAAAAACCATAAAATATTAACATCATGGCCAGACAAAAAAAGATTTTTCTCGACGAATCGGAAATGCCGAAACAATGGTATAACCTTGCACCCGATCTACCCACCCCGATGAACCCGCCGCTGGGCCCCGACGGAAAGCCTGTTGGCCCCGAAATGCTGGCTCCGGTTTTTCCGATGAACCTCATCGAACAGGAAGTATCTCAGGAGCGTTGGATCAATATCCCTGAAGAAGTGCGTCAGATTCTGATGCAGTGGAGACCAAGTCCATTGATTCGTGCCTACGAATTGGAAGAAGCGCTGGGAACACCGGCAAAAATTTATTATAAAAACGAAAGTGTATCGCCTGCCGGGAGTCACAAACCCAATACTGCCGTTCCGCAGGCCTGGTACAACAAGCAATTCGGCATTAAAAAACTGACTACCGAAACCGGCGCAGGCCAGTGGGGTTCAGCCCTTTCGTATGCCTGTGCGCAGATTGGCGGAATCGAGTGCAAAGTTTACATGGTTCGCGTAAGTTTCGACCAAAAGCCTTTCCGCAAAATCATGATGCAAACCTGGGGAGGCCAGTGCGTGGCCAGCCCAAGTATGGAAACTCAGGCCGGACGCGATATTCTGGCTCAGTTCCCCGATACTCCAGGTAGTTTGGGAATTGCCATTTCGGAAGCCGTTGAGGCAGCTGTTACCGACCCCACCGGACAAACCCGTTATGCCTTGGGCTCGGTATTGAACCACGTAATGCTGCACCAAACCATTATCGGGCTTGAAGCTAAAAAACAGCTGAATAAAATTGGCATCAAAAATCCGGATGTGGTAATCGGATGCTGCGGCGGCGGTAGCAATTTCGCCGGAATTTCGTTCCCGTTCATGTACGAAAAAGTAAATGGTGCCAACATCCAGATTATCGGTGCAGAACCATTCTCGTGCCCAACACTGACCAAAGGTTCGTTTGTTTACGACCACGGCGATGTGGCCAAAATGACTCCGCTTCTGCCCATGCACAGTTTGGGCCACGACTTTATTCCAGCCCCAATTCACGCCGGAGGATTACGTTATCACGGAATGTCGCCGCTGGTAAGTGCATCGCTGCGCGATGGCTTGATGGAAGCTCAGGCCATTCACCAAAGCGAATGTTTCGAAGCCGGATTGCTGTTTTCGAAAACCGAAGGAATTATTCCTGCGCCGGAATCGACACACGCGATTGCCGCAACAATTCGCGAAGCACTGAAAGCGAAAGAAGAAGGAAAAGAAAAGGTTATTCTGTTCAACCTCAGCGGACACGGATGGATGGATCTGATTGGCTACGACAAATACATGAGTGGCCAGCTTTCGGATTACGAGTATCCGGAGCACGAGATTGAAGCCAGCATGGAACGACTAAAAGGATTACCGTTACCGAAATAACGATAAGCAAAAGGGATAATCTGTTTGATTATCCCTTTTTTGTTGGTTTAGATTAGCGCTTGGTTGTTGCGGTAAGCTGCATGTTCCCTTCAGGAGTATCCACACTTCCGGAGATTTTACCTTCGGTTAATTTTCCGGTTACCTTAACTACATTCGCATCTACCTCTGTTGAAAACGAAAACGTGTTGTTTTCAATTTTCACATCTTTACCTTTAATCTCTGCGCCATTGGAGAATCGAATAGTCACAGTAGTCATTCCTTCGGTAGTTTCGGCAAATACAAGCTTGCCTGTGCTATACACGTAAGGTGCGTTTGGAACCTGGTAATCCCATGTTCCTTTAAATAAGTTTTTGGTAGCCGAAAGATTACCGGCAATTGAAGAAAGTACCAGGAATGAAGCAAACAAAATCAAAATAACTTTTTTCATGTTTCTGTTTTAATTGAGTGAATAAATGGTGTTTTGAAATATTTTGCTCAAATCTAAACAGGCCTTTTCAGACGAAAAAACCGAAGGGACGAATGGAAGCTATTGTGGGGTAATTGACAATGCAACTATTCGGAAACGCTCAGGTAGGACTTAAATTCGGGATAAAACTTGCGCGAAACAGGGATCAAATCAGACCATCCGGATAGCTTAATTCGGCAGGCGGCCTTTTCATAATCGACAAATTCGATTTTTTGGAGGTTCACCATAAACGAACGATGACAGCGTTTCATGGTTGAACCGGCCAGTAGCGATTCAAAATTCTTCAGCGAATTCCGGAGCATTTGCCTGACTGGTTTTTCGCCGTTCAGGTAAACAACGATCAGGTAATTGTCGGCGGATTCAAGGTACAGTACCTGATTAACGGCAATTGAAAAGCGCACAATCCCTTTCTCATCAGGAAAATCGAACAAATTCGACTCAAAAATCCGGGTGTGGTTCTGAATTTTTTGTTCATTGAGTTTCGATTTTTGTATCAGGAGTGAAATGAACAAAAGCGCAAGCGAGTATGGAATCAGAACGCTCAACAGCGTTAATTTGATACTTTCCGGAACCTCTTCGATTGTTTTCATCCAGTCGAATTCGCGGTGAGATTGGTAAATTACAAAGAGGAAAGCCATCAGCACAAGTTCGCCCGAAAACCAAAGCAGAAAGGTCCAGACACGAAAACGATCCATGCCTGATATTTTTCGAATAACGAGTTGCGATATGGCGAGGACAATTCCGCCAATTAAGCCAAAACCCGATAACCTGATCCATTGCTCAATTCCGGAGTCTTTACTCCATCGGTTGATGTTGAACGGGACAAATACGTTGAGGAAAAATATGCTGAACACCACAATAAACCCAATCAGGATCAGGCGGTGCTGCACTTTATCCAATTGGGTTAACGGCTGATTCAGGAATTTCCGGAGATTCATTCAAAACGTATTATTCTTTTGGCAAATTTGATCGTATTTCGAATATACACGCATTTTTCATTCAAAAAAATGTAATTCGTGCTGCATTATTTTTTTTGTTGAGACAATTTTCCCATTTCAAACTTTTTAAAAAAATCTAAAAAGTACACCACACCTTTTTATTTTTTTAAATACATTTGTTGCTTATTCAACCAACAAAACGAAAAACATGAAGAGATTTCTTTCTATTCTTACCGTCTTTGCTTCGGTTAGTTTGTTTGCCCAGCCGCTTGCCATCATTCCGCAACCGGCACAGGTCAGAGTTGCTGAGGGCTCATTTACCTTGAGCCAGGGAGCCGGACTCGTATTCGATGCAAGCAAACCCGAATTGCAGAATATTGCCGTTCAGTTGAACGACCACCTGAAACAATTTTACGGTTTTGCACTTCCTGTAAACGAAAAAGGAAAAGAAGCTGTCAGCTTTAAAATTATCAAATCGTTGCCCGGAACCGACGAAGGTTATCTTCTGAAAGTTGACCAAAAAGGTATCGTAATTTCTGCTAAAAATGCGGCAGGTATTTTCTATGGCGTGCAATCGCTAAAACAAATGCTACCGGTGTCGCAGAATGGCCCACTGACAGTGCCATTCACCGAAATCATCGATCAGCCGCGGTTTGCATGGCGTGGTTTGCACCTCGATGTTGGCCGCCATTATTTCCCGGTCAGCTTCATTAAAAAGTACATCGATTACATGGCCATGTACAAACTGAACACGTTTCACTGGCATTTAACCGAAGATCAGGGCTGGCGGCTCGAGATTAAAAAATATCCGAAACTGGCCGAAATCTCAAGCTATCGCGACGAAACGGTGGTTGGTCATGCAGGTCGTTCGAAAGTTTATGACGGCCGCGGATACGGTGGTTTTTATACTCAGGACCAGGCGAAGGAAATCGTGAAATATGCTGCCGACAGATTCATTACAGTTGTTCCTGAAATCGAAATGCCGGGACACAGTTGTGCAGTTCTGGCTGCTTATCCGGAATTGGGCTGCACCGGCGGACCTTACAAAGTATTGACAACCTGGGGCGTTCACAAAGATGTTTTCTGCGCCGGAAAAGAAGAAACATTCTTGTTCCTTCAGAATATTTTAGATGAAGTTTGTGTGCTGTTCCCGTCGAAATACATTCACATTGGTGGTGACGAGTGTCCGAAAGATCGCTGGAAAGAATGCCCTGTCTGCCAAAAGCGAATTAAAGACAACGGCTTGAAAGACGAGCACGAATTGCAAAGTTACTTCATCCAGCGAATTGAAAAATACTTGAATGGCAAGGGTCGCCAGATTATTGGATGGGACGAAATTCTGGAAGGTGGGCTGGCTCCCGGCGCGACAGTGATGTCATGGCGCGGTATCAGCGGTGGAATTGCGGCTGCCAAAGAAAAACATACGGTCATCATGTCGCCCAATTCGCACATGTATTTCGATCATTACCAGTCGAAGGAAACCGATAAAGAGCCATTGGCCATTGGCGGTTTTCTGCCGCTCGATAAAGTATATTCCTACGAACCGATTCCCGAAGAGCTTTCGGCCGATGAGCAGAAATTCGTGATGGGCGCCCAGGCCAACGTTTGGACCGAATACATTCCTTCGACCAAACAAGCCGAATACATGCTGTTTCCGAGAGTTTGTGCGCTAGCTGAAGTGGTATGGACACCAAAAGAAAAGAAAGATTTTACTGATTTCGCGAAACGAATGGAGACCGAATATGTCCGCCTGTTCCGTTACGGTGTGAACTATCGCAAACCATAGTAACTAAGGGTATAACATGAGAAACGGGCTGACATCGGTGATGTTGGCCCGTTTAATTTTATTCCGGAGATGTTCGTTTGTTTAAGCAATCAGCCCCGGACATTTTCAACTTTTCTTGCCGGTATTAATTTTAAAGGGCAGATAGAGCGGACAAAATTTAAAAATGGCAGTCGCCAGTAAAACAACGCCAATCAAGCCCCAGTAACTTTCAAAAATCACACCTGCGATGGCAATTCCCAGTCCTGCGACGAGCCTCAGTAAACGATCGGTTGTTCCAACATTGCATTCCATAATAGTTGTATTTAGTTGTTAGTGAAAATGAATTTATTATCAGGTTAAACAGATTCACCTGAGTTAAAGTTCTGTACGATTGGGAAAAGCGAAAGTTTTAACGGAAAAGAAATTTCTTCCCAGGGATTGACGGTGCTTTCCTCCTCTCGATTCACGGTTTAATTTTTACATTTGCAACTATGATTGATCATTCAACCATAGAGCGAATACTGGATGCCGCCAACATTTCGGATGTTGTTTCGGAGTTTGTGACCCTCAAAAAAAGAGGCGTTAACCAACTGGGATTGTGCCCTTTCCACAACGAAAAGACACCTTCATTCACCGTTTCACCGGCCAAAGGAATTTTTAAATGCTTTGGATGCGGCAAAGGCGGTAATTCAGTGAATTTCATCATGGAGCTCGAGCAGTTGAGTTATCCGGATGCGCTGCGCTGGCTGGCGAAAAAGTACCACATCGAATTTGACGAAAAGGAAGAGACGCAGGAGGAAAAAGCACTGAAAGACGAACGCGAAAGTATGATGATTGTGTCAGCTTTCGCCCAAAAGTATTTCAGCCGGTATTTGCTCAACGAAAATGAAGGCCGCACTGTTGGATTGAGCTACCTGCGCGAACGTGGAATTCGCGACGACATTATTGCCAAGTTCGAACTGGGTTTTTGTCCTGACGGAAAAGATTTGTTTACGCAAGCCGCCCAGCGAGAAGGTTATAAAATGGAGTTTCTGGAAAAAACCGGACTGACCATTAAACGTGACGACTGGGTACGCGACCGTTTTGGCGGCCGTGTCATATTTCCGGTACACAACGTGGCTGGCCGCGTGATTGCTTTTGGCGGCCGAACACTCACCAACGATAAAAAAGTAGCCAAATACCTCAACTCTCCGGAGTCGGAAATCTATCACAAAGGCCGAACATTGTATGGTATTTATCAGGCCAAACGACAAATGACCAATCAGGATAAATGTTACCTGGTTGAGGGCTACACCGACGTGTTGTCGTTCCACATGGCCGGAATCGAAAATGTGGTGGCTTCGTCCGGAACATCACTGACCATTGAACAAATCAGGCTGATCCGCCGGTTTACGCCCAACATTACTATTGTATATGATGGCGACGATGCCGGAATCAAAGCCTCGCTTCGTGGTATCGATATGGTTTTGGAAGAAGGAATCAATGTGAAAGTATTGCCTTTGCCCCGCGGCGAAGACCCGGATACATTTGCACGGTCGATGAGCGCATCGCAATTGGCCGAATACATCAAAACCAACGAAACCGACTTCATCAAGTTCAAAACGCAGTTGTTGATGGGAACCGTTGAAAACGATCCGGTTTCGAAGGCTAAGCTGATCAATGAAATTGTGCGATCGATTTCTGTTATTCCGGATACCATTACCCGAACCATTTACATTAAAGAGTGCAGCCGATTGATGGATGTTCAGGAGGAAGTTTTATATACTGAAATCCGGAAAATTCAGAATAAACAATCGGAAGATCATACCCGGAAAGAACTTCAGGATTTGCAGGTTCAGTCCCAAAAACCCGTCGCCCAGGTAGTTGAAAAAAAAGTTGCCAATCCGTTTGAAACAGAGGAAAGGGAGATTATTCGCGTTTTGCTGAAATATTTCCATCAGGAAGTATTTAAAATTGAAGACGAAGAAACTCACCAGGTGAATACCTACACTGTTGGCGTGTATGTAATTTCTGAACTTCAGAACGACGGACTGGTTTCGGTGAATCCCAAAGTCAGGAGCATTCTGGAAACGATGGAAGAAAATCTGGACAACAAAGAGTTTGATCCGATCCGGTTTTTCACCCATCATGCGGACAATGAAATCAGTCAGTATGCCAGTAACCTGTTGTCGGAGAAATACATTGAGAGTAAACGCTGGAGCAAAGCAGGAGCATTTATCGAAACAGAAAGTGAAATTCTTTATCTCCTGGTTCCGAAACTCATTCAGGAATACAAGCTGAAAAACGTGAAAATGTTGTTGAAAAAACTCGAACATCAAATTAACGAAGCCAGCAAAAACAACGAGACTGAACAGTTGATGGAATACATGAATCAGTACCAGAATTTAAAAAAGATTGTGAAAGCCTTATCTGAATTACTCGGATTCCGCACGATAAGCTAAACGAATTATTGCTATGAGAACACATTTTATAAACGACCGGAACGAAATTGATGCCATTCTGAAACAGTGCAAAACTTGCTATGTGGCCATGTCGGACAATGATGTTCCGTATGTACTTCCACTGAATTTTGCAATGGACGGAGATCGTGTAATTCTACACTCGGCTCAGCATGGGCGCATGTGGGAGACGATCAAAAAGAATCCGAAAATATGCATCAACTGGACATTGGGCGAAGAACTGGCCTGGCAAGACGAACTGGTGGGGTGCAGCTACCGCGTAAAATCAAAGTCGGTAATTGTGGAAGGCACCGCCGAATTTGTGGACGACTTTGAGGAAAAGGAACGGATTGTGAAACAATTTATGACCCAATACAGCGAACTTCCGTTTAAATTCAATGCTCCGGCAATTCGGAATGTGGGCATCATTTTGGTGCACATCGATAAAATTTCGGCCAAAGAATTTGGGGCCAAAGCGGTAACTCCGTGGATGAAAAGTGCGGAGTAAGCTAACCAATTAACTAGTAATTTATTATTTTACAGCCATTTAGTCGCAATTATTTTTGTCATTTACTTTCATTTTAGTGTAAAATCACTTAGCTTTGTCAAATAAAGGTCAAACCTTTTTTGATAAAACCATAAAATGGCAACTTTTGGTGATTTCATAAAACTGGAGCGGGAAAAACGAAACTGGACCCAAACAGATTTTGGTGCCCGGCTTGGTATTAATTCGGCAGCCATTTGCCGAATTGAAAATAACAACAAACAACTAAGTCCTGCAAAACTGGAAATCCTTGCTGAAATTTTCTCAATTGACCTTTTGAAGATCAAAGAACTGTATTACGCTGATAAGTTTGCCAGAGAGGCTATTGAAAATAACTGTCCTGAAAACGTATTCATCGTTGCCGAAAAGAATGCTGAATACTTGCGGTTAAAGAATACAAAACAAACTGAACTAGACTTTTAAGACTACAATGCCATTCAAAAAACACATACAAGCATTAGGTTTTTTGCCAAAAGAAAATACATCAGATGTTTTCATTAAAAAATATACAAGCAATTATGCTATTGAAATTGATTTTGTAAAAGAAACTATCAATTACGGCGAAAAAATAAAAGCAGAAAGCAGAACCACTTCCAATCTCTCGCAACCTGAAAATTTTGTTGTGCTGGAATGTGTCAACCGGCTACTTGAAAAAGGCTACAAACCGGAAAACATTGTTCTTGAAAAAACCTGGGCCGCCGGACATGGAACAAGCGGACGGTTAGACATTTGTGTAACCCGCGATGATGGTTCGGAATATTTGCTCATCGAGTGCAAAACTTATGGAAAAGAATTTGACAAAGCTTTTGCCCGTTTAAATAAAGACGGAGGGCAACTTTTTACTTATTTCAAATTCAGCAACAAGGCAGATTTGATTATGCTTTATGCCTCTGAGCTAAAAGGCAATAAAATCGTTTACCGGAATGAAATCGTAAAAATTGAAGATGATTATCGTACCGGCGATGTAAAGGATTTCTACGAAAAATGGAATAAACTTACCAAGGACAATGGAGTCTTCAATAGTTGGGTAAAACCATACAGCTTTGAAAGTAAAGCTCTTACTATTAAAGATTTAACTGAGATTAAACAGGAAGATAGCAGTTTTATTTTCAACCGTTTTCTTGAAATATTGCGCCACAATGTAGTTTCTGATAAAGGCAATGCGTTTAATCGGATTTTCACTTTGTTTCTTTGCAAGATATACGACGAAAAAGTCAACGAAGGCACCGACAATGAGCTTGGTTTTCAATGGTTGGAGGGTATTGATAACCACAGGAGTTTTCAATTGCGTTTAACCGATTTGTATAAAAACGGGATGCACGAGTTTTTGGAAAAAATAGTGACTGACTTTTCAGAAACCGAGTTTAAAAACAAGTTCCCTTTCCTGTCGGAACAGCAACGCCAGCCAATTTTGGAAGAAATCAGGAAAATCAGGCTGGAAAAAAACAACGAATTCGCCATTAAAGACGTTTACGACGAACAGTCATTCAACGAGAATGCAGTTGTGGTAAAGGAAATTGTTGAGCTTTTACAGGATTATAAACTGCGCTACACAAAGAAACAACAATACCTCTCCGACTTTTTTGAATTACTCCTGACCACCGGATTGAAACAGGAATCAGGCCAGTTTTTTACACCGGTGCCTGTGGCACAGTTCATTATAAAAAGTTTACCTATCGATGCAATTGTCGAAGAAAAACTCTCTTCGGCTAAAATTGAGAATGACACGCTGTTGCCTTATGTAATTGATTATGCAGCGGGAAGCGGCCACTTTGTGACCGAAACCATGCACGAAATACAGCGCCTGATTGACCAAAAAGACGATAAAAAATATCATCCGAGCGTTGCGAAAAAAATACGCAACTGGAAAGACGACCATTTTGTTTGGGCTATTCAATACATTTACGGAATCGAAAAAGATTACCGCCTGGTAAAAGTGGGCAAGGTGGGTTGCTACCTGCACGGCGACGGCCTGGCCAATGTAATCCATTCCGACGGTTTGGCACGTTTTGGTCATCCCGACTATAAAGGAAAACTGTTACACAACGACAAGGATTTTCCGCAAGACAATAAGCAGTTCGACATGCTTGTTTCTAACCCGCCTTACTCGGTTTCTGCATTTAAGAACTCGGCCCGTTCGTTTTACAAAGACGAAAGTTTCGAACTGTACAATTCGCTTACCGACAACAGCAGCGAGATAGAAACGCTGTTCGTTGAGCGTACCAAACAATTGCTTAAAGATGGCGGCGTGGCAGGTATTATCTTGCCAAGCTCTATTTTGAGCAACACCGGCATTTATACCAAAGCCCGCGAAATTGTTTTACAGAATTTCGAGATTATTGGCATTACCGAGCTGGGCAGCAATACGTTTATGGCAACCGGCACCAATACGGTTGTGTTGTTTATGCGCCGACGCAACAATTACGACAGCATTAACCTGAGAAAAGCGGTTGATAAATTCGTTACTGACTACAACGATGTTACCTTAAACGGCATAGAAAAGCCGGCAACCAAATACGTGAAACATGTTTGGGAAGGTGTTGCGCTGGAAGATTATATTTCGTTACTGAAAAAAGAGCCAAACAGCGCCATTACACAACACGAGATTTACAGAGAATACCGAAAGAAACTGAAAACCAAAAACGAAGCCGATTTTTGGAAGCAGTTGCTGGAGCGCGAAGCCGAAAAGCTATTCTACTTTATTTTGGCATACCCGCAAAAAGTGGTGCTTATAAAAAGTGGGCAAAAAGACGACGAAAAACGTTTTCTGGGTTACGAGTTTAGCAACCGCCGTGGCAGCGAAGGCATACACCCTATACAACGCGGTAAAAGCATTGCCGAATGCACCAAAATGTTTGACGAAGACGGTTTTGAAAACCCCGAAAAAGCAAGTACCTACATTTACCGCGCATTTAAAGGCGACTTCGAAAGCGAAATACACCCCAGCCTGAAACAAAACATTACCCGCCACGCACTGGTTGATATGCTCACGTTTGACCGGGTAGAGTTTGAAAAAAGTATTTCTCTTGCCATTAAAAAAAAAGTAAGGGTTGAAAGTAAGTGGGGTATCGTAACGTTAAGCAATGTTATTGAGATAATAGGAGGAGGAACGCCCGATACAAGTAATCCTGAATATTGGGATGGTGAAATACCTTGGTTGTCAGTAGTGGATTTTAATGGAGAAAATCGTTTTGTTTCAAAAACGGAAAAGAAGATTACCGAAAAAGGTCTTAAAAACAGCAGCGCAAAATACCTCAACACAGGAGACTTAATTATTTCAGCAAGAGGAACAGTTGGAGCATTAGCACAATTGCAAATACCTATGACATTTAATCAATCTTGTTATGGGTTGAGAGGAAATGATAAAGTTGATAATGGTTTCCTCTATTACATCTTGAAATCGGAAGTTGAACAACTGAAAAATGGTTCATATGGAACTATTTTCAAAGCAATAACTACCAAAACATTTGATGAAATCAAAATTCCAGTTCCTCCGCTCAACATTCAGCAAAAAATTGTGGCTGAAATAGAAGTGTTGGAGCAAAAAGAAAACAAAGCGAAAGAGGAAGTGGAAAAATTAAAATCAAAAGTGAATAGTACTATTGATACCCTGTTTGTCAAAAATTCATTTGTAGAAATAGCCAAAATAGGTCGGGTTTTAGGGGGGAAAAGAATACCTAAAGAACTAAGTTTTTCTGCTTATAAGACCAATTATCCATACATAAGAGTTTCATATTTTAAAAATGGAACTATTGACCAGACTTCGTTGAAATATATTGATGAGAATGTTTTTGATAAAATTAGAAACTATACGATTTCTAAAGATGATGTATATATTTCAATAGCAGGAACAATAGGATTAGTTGGATTGATTCCAATAGAATTAGATGGAAAATCTTTAACCGAGAATGCAGCAAAAATAGTTGTTGATAAAAATAAGATAACGAAGGAATTTCTTTATTACAGTTTGACATCGAAAAGTCTTCAAAAGCAAATTGAAGATAATACAAGAGCCGTAGGTGTTCCAAAGTTGGCCTTAAAAAGAATTGAAACCCTGAGAGTTCCTCTTCTCCCTCTTGCCGAACAGCAAAAAATAGTTGCAGAAATTGAGCAAATAGAAACTCAAATTGCCGCGCTGGAAGCAGAGATTGCTGAAATGCCCAAACAGAAAGAAGCTGTTTTGAAAAAGTACCTGGAATAATTCTTCAAGTAATGTATCAGGCTTTTGAAACAGCAACAGGAATAACCAAAAGTTTTTACCGCTCCTATTTTCTATACTCTGATTGTTTCATCGGCCCGGCCTCATTACTGAAAATCCGGTAAAGAACAGGATGTTTCAGAACTTCAGAAATTAAGGCAACCTTCCCGTCAATCAAAACCTGATTATTCATCAACCGGATGCCGTGACTGTAATCCACATACCAGTCGACATGACCTGAATAAACGGGCTGAATGGGCTTTCCATCAGGTTTGTGCCATCCGTAAATCACCACTTTGTTGGGTTGCCGGGCAATTCGTTCCGACAAAATAACGTCCTTCTTTATTCCTGCCACCAATTCACCATGTTTCCCTCCGGCTTCCTTCAACTGTTTCTCAATTTGCGCATCATGGTCTCTGAATTTTGAAACCAGCTCGTTGGCATTTCCCACAGGAATGTAATTGAAAGGGGTCAGCTTTACTTTGGCATTTTGGTAAATGTGATCGCTCAATTTTGCAGTAATCAGCGAGGCGCCAAAAAGAGAGGCTATTTGCTGTGCTGTATGTGGATTCATCGGAATCCGGCAAAAATCAGAATCACATCCAACCGCTAAATAATCAGGCATTACCTGATATTCCACCCGATGAACCACACCTGATGAATCAGCAAATTCTCCATGAAGGCTGACGGTATTTCTCAAAAATTCAGGAATATTACCCGGGGCAATTGCTTTGAAAATTTCTTGTTCCCTTTCGGCCAACGGCAGTGATTCGATGCGCTGCATAAATGCCGATCCCGATTCGGAATTGGCTTCACGTTCTGGAATATTCAGGCAGCGGATGGGAATTTGAACAGAATCGGCAATGAAACGTGAATAGGCCCGTTCTCCAAAGTAGGTGTACCCTTTGTATTCATACTTTGTTCCGCTCAGCAGGCTGTGAATAAACCCATTGCGTTCCACCTGAACCGTGTGAAAAATCTTCTTTCCCGGATTGGTTTTCAGTATGATTTCGATTCTCCCTTTTTGTGAAATATTCCGGATTAAACTGTCTTCATCATTTTGCCTGAAACGAAATTGACCCGAAAGATACTTCAGCATCATTTTACTTCGGTACCAGGTTCCGCCGGTTGGCGAAACAATAGGTTTTCCGTTGAGGACAACCACACTGTCGTTATAGGCCAACGTGCATAGAAATTTATCCTTTCCTGATTTTAACCAGCGTTCGATCTTGGGCCCGTAGATGGAATCTTCATACCCGTAATTGCTGTCGAGAAAAGCGATGCGAACTACATCCTCCGGAATTTCGGTTGCCGAATCGAGGTAACTGAAGATGAAACGGCCGCCGCCGCTGTGCCCGTTTAAGACAATTTTAGGATTCCACTGCGCAAAAATTTTCTTTACCCCATCCACAAGTTTTTTTACATTTTGTGCATAATCCGGAGTTTTCGCTTTCCAGGCAGGCCAGCTCCTTTGCGCATTTTCCAAATAAGCCACTACGATGGTTTGATTTTTAAGCACGCTACGCAAAAACCTTGTTTGCGCTCCAATGTGCTGAATGTTGAAATGCCAGTCGTCACCTTCGTTCAGCTTTTTGCCAAAAGTTTGCTCAATGGTATTCCCGTTGGGAAGTGCGTAAAAAATCAGCAAAACTTCTTTTCCTTCGTCAAAACCCTTGATCGGAGCATTGATCAATACCCGTGTTTCAGGAATCCAATTTTCAATGGTCTTTTGCTGCTCATCAAACGATCCGGAAGGTTTAAATCCGGGTAAAACCTGTGCACTCAGGAAGCCAGACACGACGATCAGTAATATGGAAAGAATCAAGCCTTTCAATTTATATTTCCTTATTTTTGTGTGCTTTTGTTTCGGTCACTCAAAACAAAAGTAAGCATAGGAGCGTAACTTTCGGGTAATTCCTTCAATTAATTCGTTCTCTGGTTGAAATGCTAATTGATTAATTATGATTCTGGTAACAGGTGGAACTGGCTTGGTGGGCGCACATTTGCTTTACGAACTGACCAACTCCGGACTTCGGGTGAAAGCGCTTCGTCGTCAGCAAAGTAATACTGAATGGGTAAAAAAGATTTTTTCGTACTATACCCATCAGGTTGACGAATTATATGCCCGGATTGAGTGGGTCGAAGGTGACATTCTGGATTACCTGAGTCTGGAGGAAGCTTTGAAAGGTATTACCTGCATTTATCACTGCGCGGCCATTGTTTCATTTCACGGCGACGATAACGACATCATGCTGAACAACAACGTGAAAGGAACCGGTAACCTGATAGATGCCGCTATTCATAACGGTGTTCACCGATTTTGTCATGTCAGTTCTATTGCGGCACTTGGAAAAACGCAGGATGGCAGCGTAATTACAGAAGATACCTATTGGACACCCTCGAAACGAAAATCTGGTTATTCGCTCAGCAAATTCTTCTCCGAAATGGAAGTTTGGCGGGGAATTGAAGAGGGGTTGGATGCCGTAATTGTCAATCCGTCAATTATCATTGGCCCCGGAAACTGGGAAATAGGCAGTCCGAAATTGTTTCAATCCATCTGGAAAGGGCTGAAATATTACACCAAAGGAATTACAGGCTTTGTCGATGTTCGCGATGTAGTGAAAGCCATGATTCTACTGATGGACGATTCACGATTCGAGGAAATAAAAAATCAGCGTTTTATCCTGAATGCAGGAAACCTTAGCTATCAGGATTTTTTCAATAAAATTGCTGATGGATTGAATAAACCCCGTCCCCGAAATTTTGCATCAGATATTAAATTGCATATTGCCTGGCGAATGGCTAAAGCCGGAAGTTTCTTCACCGGCAAACGACCGGTAATTACCCGCGATGCTGTTTCTGGCTCAAATCAAAAAAACCATTATTCAGGAGAAAAAATTTCTGCAAAAACTGGATTTACCTACCGGAGCCTCGATTCGTCGATTGCCGACATTGCCGAGCTGTTTTTAAAAGATATGGTTATGCCTTTGCGAAAATAAGAAGGAAGCTTGGCCGAACCAATTTTTTTATACTATATTCGCACACTTTTTCAGAAAAAGCAACCAGTCTATCTGGTTAATAGTTAAACAAATACCGTTTGGGGCAAGTACAATTAAAAGTATTAATTTCAGAGAAATGAAGAAATCAGATTTATTAAAAGAAACCATCGAACACATCGACATTAAGTCATTCGACTCAACTCCAATTATCGACTCTATGCGGAAAATGTCATTCACTTCGCGCGATACCGCCAGTGCAACCGACATTTTGCAAAAAATGGTTGAAAATACCGAATGTACCAATATTCTGACCCTTGCCGGAAGTACAAGCGCTGCCGGATGTATGCAGGTTTATGTGGAAATGGTGAAGCACAACATGATTGATGCGATTGTTGCCACCGGTGCATCCATCATCGACATGGATTTTTTCGAAGCCCTTGGCCACAAACACTACCGCGGAACTACCGAAATTAACGACGGAATTTTACGCGACCTTTATATCGACCGCATTTACGATACCTTCATCGACGAAGAAGAATTGCAGAATTGCGACGGAACGATCAAGGAAATTACCGACAGCCTCGAAAAAAGACCCTATTCTTCGCGTGAATTTATCTGGGAAATTGGAAAATGGCTGACTGAAAATTCGGTTAAAAAAGATAGCCTGATTCAGGCTTGTTACGAAAATAATGTACCGATTTTCTGTCCGGCTTTCTCCGATTCAAGCGCTGGTTTTGGTCTGGCTAAACACCAATGGGAAAATCCTGAAAAACACGTTTCAATTGACTCGGTGGCCGATTTCCTCGAACTGACCAAAATCAAGATGGCAGCTGGTGTAACCGGTTTGTTCATGATTGGCGGTGGCGTTCCGAAAAACTTTGCACAGGACACTGTTGTTTGTGCCGAAATCCTGGGGAAAGAAGTTCCGATGCACCGTTATGCGGTACAAATTACAGTTGCCGATGTTCGTGACGGAGCTTGCTCTTCTTCAACCCTGAAAGAGGCCAGCTCGTGGGGTAAAGTTCAGGTAACAGACGAACAAATGGTGTATGCCGAAGCTACCTCGGTACTCCCATTGATTGTGAGCTATGTTTATCACAAAGGAACCTGGAAAAACCGCCAGCCTAAAAACTGGAGCAAATTGTTTGATAAATAATCGAACTCAATTTCATAAAAAATCCCCGGAGTAGGTCACTTCGGGGATTTTTGTTTTATCTCTGATCGATTGTTTTTTAGATTTTGGGCAATACCCAGGGAGCCCGGTATTCAGGCACCATCAATTTATTGGCCGCGTCGTCGTTCAGGAACATTTTATTTTCGGTGTCCCAATACAACCGGCGTCCGGTGCGATGGGCAATATTTCCCAAATGCGCTACCCTTGCGGTATTGGCAGCAACAGTAATGTTGGCGTTCAGATTGCGGTTGCGGTCTTTCACTCCATCAATAAAGTTGGCCATGTGTAAATCGAGTCCTTTACCCAAACCTTTGGTCAAAGGCACAGGTTCCATCAGGTTTTTGCCTTTTTTCTTCTCCGGAATCACTTCCCATCCATCGCGATCGACAACCAGAGTACCATTATTGCCCACAAAACCAACGCCGTGGTTGCGTCCGTAATAGCCACCGTCAATTCCGGTTCCGTGGTCCCACAACATGGTGTGACCATCGAATTCGTACAAAGCCTGCAGCGTGTCTGGAGTTTCGGCGGCATCATCCGGATAAGCATATTTTCCACCCATTGCCATTATTGATTTAGGCGACGGATCACCCATTCCAAACAATCCGTAGTCGATGATGTGGACGCCCCAGTCGGTCATCAAACCTCCGGCATAATCGTAAAACCACCGGAAATTAAAGTGAAAACGGTTGGGGTTGAACGGACGTTTCGGAGCTGGCCCGAGCCAGAAATCGTAGTCAACTCCGGTGGGAGCTTCGCCATCGGGTTTTACCGGAACGGGTTCCATCCATCCCTGATAGGCCCACGTGCGAACGGTTCTGATTTTGCCGAGTTTGCCCGACTTTACAAATTCAACAGCATCGCGCCAATGCGGGTCGCTGCGTTGCCACATACCCACCTGAACAACAGTTTTGTACTTTTCGGCAGCTCGTTCCATCAGGTTGATTTCTTCGATGGAATTGCCCAATGGTTTTTCGCAATACACATCTTTCCCGGCCTGACAGGCTTCCACCATCGGCAAACAATGCCAATGATCGGGCGTACCGATGATGACAACGTCAACATCTTTGTCTTCTATCAGTTTGCGGTAATCGCTGTAGATTTTGGG
>Ga0172367_10002666_pt1 | contig 24215 bp, 21 predicted proteins | sample Lak10m_FD_114542 | JGI IMG/M metagenome (GOLD analysis project Ga0172367, IMG submission 114542) | Freshwater microbial communities from Kabuno Bay, South-Kivu, Congo - kab_022012_10m | ecosystem: Environmental > Aquatic > Freshwater > Lake | place: Democratic Republic of the Congo: South-Kivu... | reverse complement strand
TCCACCAAGTGAATTAGGCGAAGTATTTGAAGAATTTACGGTTAGTTCAAGGACAGAAAGTTTTGCCGGCGGAAGAGGAGTAGGCCTTGCGTTGTGTAAAAAGGTTATTGAAGTACATGGCGGAACAATCAAAGCCGAAAGTAAAAGAATGGGTACTAAAATTTGGTTTACCTTACCAAAAGTAATTAAAAGCCGCTAAAGAGGAGTTTGACTATTTCATCTTTAAAACTATTTAAAAGTGAATTTGGAGGTTCAGAGATTTTGATCAGCTTTTTGCAAAGCGGCTTATAGTTGAAACTTTGTGGTTATAGCAGCTTTTAGCAAAAGTGGTTATACAATCCAAAAGTTCTCGCTTATTAGTTTACCAAAAAGTTAAAATTTATGAGTTCAAGAAATGAAACAGATATTGTTACCTTAAAGAATAAAAAAATATATAATATCCACCAAGTAAGTATTATCGCTAATTAACTACGTACAATATTAGAAACGCAGGCTCATGTTAAAATTAACTATAATATTTATACTAATTATTATAAATATCCATTATGAACTAGCTGTGGCTAAAGGTAATAATAGGGAAGGAATTATGAAAGAAGATCGTTTAATACCACGGGAAGTATTGTTTGGTAATCCGGATAAAATTGCAGTACGGATGAGCGAAGATGGGAAATATATTAGTTACCTTGCTCCATTAAAGGGGGTGCTAAACGTTTTCGTTGCGCCAGTTGATAATCCTTTAGCAGGAAAGGCGGTTACGTCTGATAAGGAAAGAGGCATTAGAAGTTATTCTTGGGCTAAAAATAGCAATAACATTATTTATTCTATAGATAATAAAGGAGACGAAAATTTTAGGCTTTATTCGATCGATATAAATACTAAAGAAAATATCCTTCTTACTCCAAAAGAAGGGGTTAGAGCTTCGGTGATCAAAAAGAGTAAAAGCTTTCCAGATGAGATTTTAGTTCAGATGAACAAAAGAGTTCCTGAATATTTCGATATTTATAAAATTAATGTTAAATCAGGAAAAGCAGAAATTATTTTTGAAAATAAAGAAAAGTACCTCAGCTTTATAATTGACGATAATTTTAAAATTCTCTTTGCTTATAAGATGCTGCCAACTGGTGAAGGGGAAATTTACAGTTTTAAGAATGGTAACCTTGCCAGTCCGCAGTTATTCCAAAAAATCAAGACAGAAGATATGCTCACTAGTTCACTTTTGCATATAACTGCCGATGGTAAAATTCTCTATGCTGTTGATAGTAGCCAACGGGATAAATCAGCTCTTTTTGAAATAGATTTATCAACTCAAAAAAGAACTCTTCTTTATGAAGATGCAAGAGCCGATATAGATTCTTGTTTAGTAGACCCTATCACTAAAAGGATTCAAGCTGTATCAATTGATTATCTGCAAAAAGAATGGATAATTCTTGATCCGCAAATAAATGAGGATATAAAAAATTTATCGAAGCTTAATGATGGCATTATTGAAATTACCTCCAGGGTAGAAAATGATAATAAATGGATAGTTGTTTATATGCAAGATGATGGTCCATATAAATATTATTTATATGATCGGGCTACTGGAGAAGCTAAATTTTTATTTGTTTCTAATTCAAAACAAGAAGAATATTCTTTTGCTAAAATGCACCCAATGCAAATTACTTCTCGGGATGGTTTAGAATTGGTTAGCTATTTAACATTACCTCGGTGGTTAGATAAGGGCGCACGGTTAGAAAATCCGATCCCGCTGATCCTGTATGTCCACGGTGGACCAAATAGCAGAGACAATAAAGGTTATAATGCTACTCACCAATGGCTTGCTAATAGAGGTTATGCAGTACTTAGCGTTAATTATCGTGGCTCTACCGGCTTTGGCAAAAGCTTTATTAATGCCGGTGATGGGCAATGGGCTAGAAAAATGCAGGATGATCTAGAAGATGCGGTAAAATGGGCAATAGACAATAACCTTGCTGATAAGAGTAAAATAGTGATTATGGGAGGTAGCTACGGTGGTTATGCCACCCTTGTGGGTATGAGTATGACACCTGATCTATACGCTGCAGGAATAGATATCGTTGGCCCATCTAATCTAGAGACTTTAATGAATTCGATTCCTCCTTACTGGAAACCAGTTTTTGCTCATTTAAAGAAAATTATAGGGGCTTCTCCTGATAATGAAGGCGGAAAAAAATTTCTATTTGAGCGTTCACCTCTTAATTATGTGAAAAATATCAAAAAACCTTTATTAATTGTACAGGGTGCTCATGATCCTCGTGTTAAAAAACTTGAGTCGGATCAAATAGTATCAGCCATGAAAAAGCATGGAATACCAGTAGTGTATTTACTTTATAAAGATGAAGGGCATGGGCTTGCCAGACCTGAAAATAGGATGTCGTTTTATGCTCACGCTGAGGTGTTTTTAGCAAATATTCTCCAAGGAAGGTATTTAGGGCACGACGGTAATTTTCCAGGTTCTTCAATGGAGATAATAGAAGGCAAGGATCTGACCTGGACTAAGGAGGTTAGTTCTTCTTCTTAGGTTTTTAATTATTGGACTTATATGTATTAGCGCACGATGTTTTTTTCTTTTAAGGTTTAAAGTTAACTTTAAAGGTTTTGGAGCTTATACTAAATCTATTGATTGAAAATATTTCTTTTGTATAATGCTCTTGTAGTCATTGATTTAATAATTATTTTTATGCAAAAAGTTCCTTTTATTACCGTTGTATTATTATCTTTCCTGGTAAGTGGTTGTTTACCTGTTATTTTTACCGGTGCCACAGCTTCGGTAACAGAACTGGCCAAAGATAGGCCTGCAGATGAGGCTCTGAAGGATTTTCGTATAGCATCTGCAATAAAAGCTTCGTTTATAAAAAATAATTTTAGGGAATTATATACTAAAATTAAAGTAGAAGTAGTTCAAGGTAGGGTTTTATATACAGGGTTAGTCGATAAAGAAGAAGATATGATTAATGCTGTTCAAATTGCATGGGATCAAGAAGGGGTAACAGAAGTAGTAAATGAGCTTAAGGTAGATAAAAATAGCGGTAAATTTGATATTGTCCAATATACTAGGGATACTATGATTACAAGTCAGATTAAATCAAAAACTTTTCTGGATAGAAGTATAAAATTTGTTAATTATACTGTCATTACAGTAAACGATGTGGTTTATTTGTTTGGTATGGCAAGGTCAGAAGAAGAGCTGCAGAAAGTAGCAACGATTGCTTCTAATATTAATGGAGTTCAAAAAGTTGTAAGTCATGTTAAGGTAGGGGATTATACCCCTAAAACCAAATCTTCAGGGGGAAAACAGGAAGAAGAAGAGACATTACTGATTGATGAAGGGGAGTCTTCTGATTTTAAAAACGAGCAGGAATCGGTAGATAGTTGGTAATGTTTGGGAGTATGTTTAGTAAAAGGTTACTTAAATATATTTATAACGCTAGCTCGCTAGTAATGTTGTTTTTTATTGCAGTGATATTATCATCCTGTCAAAGCAATCCGAAGTCTTTCCAAACTTTGTCTAAGGAAGATAGGCACAATACAAAATATAAAGGACATTTTAAGGTCGGGGATAAATATAGTATCAAAGGGAAATCATATAAACCTAAAAAGTACAATAAGTATGCTAAAATTGGTAAGGCTTCATGGTACGGACATAAAGACGGTTCTCATGGCAAAAAAACCGCTAATGGGGATACGTATAATAAGGAATTATTAACAGCTGCGCATAAAACCCTTCATATGCCTTCTTTGGTTAAAGTGAAAAATCTGGAGAACGGCAAATCTGTTATAGTACTTGTCAACGATAGAGGACCTTTCGCCGGTGATAGGGAAATCGATGTATCAGAAAAGGCCGCTAAATTACTTGGTTTTAAGCATCGAGGAACAGCTCAAGTAAAGGTACAGTATCTGCATTCTGAAACGCAAAAAATGTTAAAAACTTTTGGTCTTGCCGATAAAGAAGGTTTTATTTCCAAGAGACCACTGCCTAATAGGAAATGCAGCGTTAACTGTCATGTTAAACTTGTGAACCTGAAATATGGATATAAAGTTGATTCGTAAAGTGAACCTTCTTTACATTTTGCGGCCCTCATGAGTTAATTTCTAATTTAAGCTAGCTTTAGCCGCTGTAAAATTCGCTTGTTTCTAAGAGAAAATATTATTCTTCTATTTTAATTAACACATGTTTCTTTTTACCAGAAGAGATTTTGATTGCTTTGTCTTTTAGATGGTTTGAGTTTATTATCAAATTCTCATCTACAACCAGGTTATCGTTAATTTTAATACCCATACCTCTAATTAACCTTCTTCCTTCTCCTTTAGAAGCAGTAAGACCTGTGTGGCATAATAGATCAATACACATTATTCCTTGCGATAAAATCTTTTTATCTAGTAAAATAGAAGGTAAATTAGGGCTTACTGTTTTCTGCTCAAAAACTTTAATGGCAGTATCAAATGCTTCTCGGGCTTTTTCTTTACCATGGCAAAGCTCTGTAACTCTGTGAGCTAATTTTTTCTTTGCTTCGTTGATATTTTTACTAATTAAAGTTTCAAACTCTTTTTCTTCTGATTGTGAAAATTCGCAGTATAATTTAGCAAATTTATCAACATCTGCGTCTTCTGTATTACGCCAGTATTGATAATAGTCATAAGGAGATAGATGCTCTTCATTTATCCATACAGCACCGCTTACTGATTTACCCATTTTTGCCCCTGAGGAAGTAGTAAGTAGGGGAGTAGTAAGTCCAAATGACTCGTTTTTGCTCATTTTCCGGATAAGCTCTACACCGGTAACAATATTACCCCATTGGTCGCTACCGCCGAGCTGTAACGAGCAATTGTATGTTTTATTAAGGTAATAAAAATCATAGGCTTGTAAAAGCATATAATTGAACTCCAAAAAAGTTAAAGATTGTTCTCTCTCAAGTCTAGTTTTAACTGAGTCCATTGTTAGCATTCGATTTATTGAAAAATTCTTCCCATATTTACGTAAAAATTCAATATAACCAAGGTTATCAAGCCAATCAGCGTTATTTACCATAACGGCATCACTTGGACCGTCTCCAAACTTAATGAATTTAGATAAAGATTTCTTAATTCCAGCCATATTTCGAGAGATATCTTCATCACTAAGATATTTTCTGAGTTCTTCTTTACCAGTTGGATCACCGATTTTTGTGGTTCCGCCTCCCACTAACACAATCGGCTTATGACCATATTTCTGCAAAAGACGCAATATCATGATCTGCATTAGATTGCCTACGTGCAGAGATTCAGCGGTGCAATCAAATCCTATATAAGCTGCTATTTTTCCTCGAGTCGTCTTCTGCTCTAAAGTTATAAGGTCAGTACATTGATAAAAATAGCCTCTCTTTTTAAATTCTTCGATAAATGTCATATTCTTTAGCTTTTTGTGATATATAATTTTTTTATTAGATATTTTCGTGCTTAACAGTGCTAAATTATAAAGCAGAGTTTCTTAAAGAACAAACCAATAATTATGACTAATCTATTATTTTTTTGCTATCTACCAGGGGAGTGGGTTATTGAAAGAGAAGTTCTTGATAAATCGGCTTCTTTATCTAATGCTGTGGCTAAGGGGATAGTATCTATCAGTAAGAAAAATACACATATTTTAAATTACCAGGAATCCTTAGAAGTGAAATGGTCTAACGGTTTTGTATCCAAAGCAAAAAAAAAATATGATTATATTTTGGATAATATGGGAAATTTAGGGTTATATAGCTATGAACATAATAGTAGACGTTTTATGTTCAATTTATTATTTGATTCGAGTTTACCTAGTATAGTTAGCGGCAATTACAAATGTGTTCAGGATTTTTATTCTACAACTTATGAAATTATTAGTTCTAACCAATTTATACAAAAATTCAGGGTTAATGGGCCGAAGAAAGATTATGTAGCTACATCTTGTTTTGTAAGAATAAAAAGGTAAAATTAAAATATTAAAACCAGTTTTTTACTTCAGTTAATAATTTTGAAGATATAGTAAATAAAAGTTTTTGTATTGCAGAAGCAATTTGTTTTAAATATCTGTTGACAGAAGAGTTTAAAGTATATACTATGCGGCTCTGACCAGTAACAATTTATCAGGTAGATATAGATTATGGCGTCAGAACCTCAGAATGATACCTCTAACAGCGATTTCTTTAATAACGACTTATCTTCCTCAAAATTTAGCAAAATAATTGATTATTTATGGCCGGTTCAGAGACATGAACTACCCAAGTTTTTGCTTATAACCTTACTTATGTTTTCTATTCTTTTGATCCAGAATTTAATCAGGGCAATGAAAGATAGTGTTGTTAATACCATGATTGGCGCTGAAACAATTGCTTTTTTAAAATTTTGGGGAGTTTTGCCTGCTGCTTTTCTTGTAACAATAATTTACGTAAAGTTAGTTAGTATAATGAAAGGTGAGACTATTTTTTACCTTATTATGTCTGTTTTTTTAAGTTTTTTCTGTTTATTTGCTTTTGTTTTATTTCCAAATTACCAATATTTCCATCTGGATCCAGCCTATGCTAAGTATCTTGGCTCTTTGTACCCGAATTTGAAATGGTTCATATTATTACTTTCTAATTGGAGCTTTTCTTTATTTTATATCATTGCGGAATTATGGCCAAATGCCGTATTTGCTTTACTATTTTGGCAATTTGTAAATAAAATTACTACGGTTGAAGAATCAAAAAGATTTTATCCTTTATTTGGATTACTAGGGCAAACAGGGCTTTATATAGCCGGTACTTTTTTAATGAATTTATCAAATATAAGTAATTATATTATCGGTAATTTTGCTGCTAATGCTGACAAAAGCGTTGTTTCTATACAAATAGTAATATCGGTTGTGCTGGTATTGGGACTCTTAGCACTGGTAGCATTTTGGTTAATTAATACTAAAATCCTTGATGAAGAAACTATAAATAATCTAAAATTCAAGGTTAAAAAAAATCATCTTTCTCTAAAAGACAGTTTCAAAATGATTGTTGAATCAAGATACATAAGGCTTATAACGGTTTTATTATTTTGTTACGGACTGGCTATAAATTTAGTTGAAGGCCCTTGGAAAGCAGAAGCAAATAAACTCTACACTAATCCTACGGACTTTGCTGTTTTTGTTGGCAGTTATCTTAGTTATACAGGATTATTAACTATTTTCTTTGTTATTGTGGGGTCAAATCTTGTTAGAAGGCTTGGTTGGTTTTCTGCGGCTATTATTACCCCGCTTATGGTTTTAATTACCGGAAGCCTCTTCTTTATGATATCTAATTTTGATGCTGTAGGGAGCTTGTTAGTTACCTTTTTCGTTATGACCGATCCTTTAATGCTTGCAGTCTTGATCGGAGCAATTCAAAATGTTTTCAGCAAGTCAAGTAAATATACTTTTTTTGATAGCACAAAAGAAATGGCATACGTACCACTTGAGGATGAATTAAAAACTAAAGGTAAGGCAGCAGCAGATATGATCGGTACAAAGCTTGGTAAATCGGCTAGTGCATTTGTGCAGTCAATGATTTTTATTATAATTCCCACAGCTACTTATCATTCAATTTCTACTTTCTTAATGGTTATATTTCTAATTATCTGTATAGTTTGGGTGTGGACCGTAGTAGAACTGAATAAGGAATATAAAAAGCTTTGCGGAAATAAATAAGGGTTATTTTGATTTAAGCCATAGTTATTTGATGTTTATTCAAAATTATTTATTATTTGCTAGGCAATCTGCTAGGATTTCTACCAAGTATTTAAAGCACTTTTCATTCCCGCCATCTTCTAAAATCCAAACCCATGCAAGTACGGCTTGCACAAAACACCAACCTTCAATACGCTCCGGTTTGATTTTAAGTTTATAGGCAAAATAAGCAATCCGGTTGTTAATAATACTTGCCATATTTCTGGATTTTAACAACTCAGGGATAGGATTGCGTATAAATGCAGCTACTTCATAAGCTGGTTCACCTGTTACACCTTTTGAATCAATAACCACCCAATTATCTCCATGTTTTATAATATTTTCATGATGTAAATCACCGTGAAGTAAAACAGGATCCGGTGCAGTTGCTAATAACTGATTACGAATATATCGGGCTTTTTGCAAATAATTTTTTAAATTTTTATTACTAGTATCGTGATCTAAACTTCTAAGCCAATCCTGGATATCAGGAAACTGGGGATTTTTTGGAATTGGTGCCTGATGTAGAAGGTTTATAATGTTGCAGGCTATTTCTACGGAATCATTATCTTGTAAAGGGAAATATGATTTTAAAGATATGCCGGGAATAGCTTTTTCTAGTAGCAGAAAACCTTTTTTTGCTACTAGAACTTTTATTCCTCCAAATTCAGCAAATGCTTGAAGAGAGGATGCTTCTTGTTTTAAAGCATTGTTATCAAGTCCTAATTTCAAAATAATAGGCCTATTACCTAAAAAACCGGATAACACATAATTATAACTTAGGTTACTTAACGGTTTTAAACCAGACAAATTATATTCACTTGCTAGTCTTTTTATAATAGTTAGGTAAATCTGTAAGCCACTTTTTACCCTTGTCCTTATAAATATTAAGTATATTGGTTGTAAAATTATCCATTTTTTAAGATATCCATAAGACAATTAAGTAAATTATTATTATAAGCCCAATAAATATTGGGCTTTAAGTATATTTTACTCAATATTTATGGTTTGAGGTTCTCCTTTTTGCTGGCTACGTGGAATACTTATAGTTAGTATACCGTCTTTTAATGATGATTTAATTGAGTCCCGTTCAATATCATTATTTAAGCTAATTACCTGTTTGAATTTACTACTTATATTTTTTTTAGTATTATTTTCATCTGATTGTTCTTTATTTTCCGCAGAAATTGTCAGGATATTGCCATTTAATTCTAATTTTATTTGTTCTTTTATAAATCCTGGTATTGCCAGCGTAATTAGATATTCTTTATCTAATACCTCAATTGTAGAGTGATTTAAATAATTATCATTTAATAAATTTTCCCCGCGAATGTGGGAATTAAAAAAATCACGATCAATAAGGTTGAATAATGATTGTCTGGGAATTAAATTCATTTCGGCAAACAATTTTTTCATTCTACGCTCAAAATTATCATCCAGAAGCAATGGCTGGGGTTTATTATAATTAAGCTGATTCTTGTACTCTAATAATTGTTCCGAAATGATTTGATTCTGGTTATAACATTTTACTAAGAAATATATAGTACCTGCCAAAAATAGGCAGGTACTAAACCCTAATACAGCTAATATAACCTTGTAATTGCTCCATTTACAATCAAGTGATTTTTGATCAGTTACATTCATATACTAACCTCATTATTCTTATTTAGTTTATTTAACTTATTTCTATTTTTTTAGGGGTTCTTTTATCATTTTTCGGTACTGATATATTTAGAACTCCGTTTTCGAAACTCGCTTTAATTTTTTCTGGTTCAATGTTATTAGGCAGAGAAATTGATCTTTGGAATGCTCCATAATACCTTTCTCTTAAATGGTAGTTCTTCTCTTTTTCTTCTTTTATATCTTCTTTTTTTCCTTTTATAGTAAGAATGTTGTTATCTATTTTTACATCTATTTCTTTTTGGTTTATTCCCGGCAGTTCCGCTTCTATCTTATACGCAGCATCTGTTTCAGATATATCAATTCTAGGAGATAAGTCCACTCCACTTTTAGATAAAAAAGAGGTTGGTAAAGAATAAAGTTCATTAAACAAGTCATCAAATACACTATCCCTTGTTCTTATAGATTCTGATTTGGATCTTAGTTTTGGTAAATATGCCATGATTTCCTCCTTATAAGATTTGTATTTACAATATATATTTTATAATAAAAAAATATATTTCAAGAGGTTTAAAGAAAAATTGTCAAATTATTAATTTATACATTATGTTTTAAATTAATTTAATATAACTTTCCTTTATAGTTTTTAACCCGCATTTTTCAAAAACTATATCTAGGCTATCGCCGTTTTTTCGAATAATTATTCCATCGCCGAATTTTTCGTGGTTGATCTTGTTCCCGGGACGTTTCTCATTCGATTGGCTTTCAGGGATAAGTTTACTAGAAGTGGGTGGGGAAGTAGCAGCGGTATTATTATTTTCAAAATAAAAACTATGTTTTGAGCCTAAATAATTTAGTTGGTTTGAACTGGAAATTTTATGGCATATTTCAGCTGGAATTTCGGCTAAGAAGCGGGAAGGTATTGAGTTTAATATTTCAGCAAATATTCTTCTGCTTTCGGCATAGGTAATAAATAACTCCTTTTTAGCCCTGGTAACCCCTACGTAGGCAATGCGTCTTTCTTCTTCTAATCCCTTATCTCCTTGTTCTAACATAGATTTTTGGTGAGGAAATATTCCTTCTTCCCATCCTGGTAGAAATACTACATCAAATTCAAGTCCTTTTGAAGCGTGCAAGGTCATGATTTTCACTGTGCCGCCATAATCAGATTCAAGCATCTCATTATCCATGACTAAACTTGTATGTTCAACAAATTCGTTAATAGTGCCAGCTTCGTCTATGGCTTGTAGCATTTCATTGATATTTTCAATTCTACTTCTGGATTCTTCAGTTTTTTCTTCTTTTAAAGCCGCTAAATAACCGGATTTTTCAAGAATGAATTTTGTTACGTCAAATGCGGATTCATTTTCATATCTTAAAGATGCTTGATTAATGAGTGTAACAAAATGCTGAAGGTTTTCTTTGATTTTTCCTTTAACCTCATCATTTTTAATCATTTTTTCTAAAGCGCTAAACGCTGAAACAGAGTAATCGGTGGCTTTATCCTTAATCTTTTTTAGGGTAGCATTGCCGATTGATCTTTTTGGAACATTAATCACTCTTTCAAAAGCTAGATTGTCGTTTTTATTGATCGCAAGACGGATATAAGCAAGTAAATCCCTAATCTCCATTCTTTCATAAAACCTTAAGCCGCCAATTATCTGGTAAGGCATGGCGTTACTGATAAACACTTCTTCAAAAGCTCTGGTTTGAAAGCCAGCTCTGACAAGAATGGCAATCTGACCTGCGTTGTATTGTTTAGAATTAATATATTTTCCTATTTGGTTCGCTACGAATCTGGCTTCTTCTTTTTCATTCCAGCAGGAAATTACTTTTATTTTTTCCTGTGATTGTGTTTCAGTCCAAAGATTCTTGTGATGTCTGTTCTTGTTATTTCTTATGATACTAGATGCTGCTTCTAGGATATGAGAACCGGAGCGATAATTTTGTTCTAGTTTAATGATTTTTGCATTTGGAAAATCTTTTTCAAAACGGAGGATGTTTTTTACCTCAGCCCCTCGCCAACTATATATGGATTGATCATCGTCCCCAACACAGCAAATATTTTTATGATCACTTGCAAGCATTCTAGCCCATACATACTGAACAGCATTAGTGTCTTGGTATTCGTCAATTAAAATATATTTAAATTTATTTTGGTAATATTTAAGAACCTCAGGATTATTGATGAGTAATTGATTGCAGTATAATAATAGATCGCCAAAATCAGCAAGGTTGGACTCTTGTAAGATTTTTTGATATTTTTGGTAAATAACATAAGCAATTTGTGACTCCTGGCTTGTAGTATCGGAGCTGTTAACCTTTTCAGGTATAACCCCTTGATCTTTCCATTTAGAGATAATAACATGCAGTAATTTAGGAGGATACTTCTTAATATCAATATTATTTTCAAGGGCAATGTTTTTGACTAATTTTATTTGCTCATCCTGGTCGACAATATTAAAATTTTGGCTCATACCGTTATCAATTAAATGGATATGAGATCTCAATATTCTCGTAGAGATAGAGTGAAATGTACCTATATTTAAACCATCAGAAGCAGTAATGTCATTAATTCGGTTTTGCATTTCTTTCGCTGCTTTATTTGAAAAAGTAACAGCTAGTATTTGGTTTGGATAGGCGAGATTATTGCTAATTATATAAGCTATTCTACTAGTTAAAACCTTGGTTTTACCGGTTCCAGCTCCAGCTAGTACGAGCAAGGGGCCTTCGGTAGTTTCAACAGCTTCTTTTTGAGGTGAATTTAAAGGTTGCATGGTATTTAAAAGTCTGAAACTCTTCCGTTAACTTCCCAGTCACCGTATCGAGTTGGTTCTGGTCCTTTAGGGCCACCAAATTCCTTATCTTTACTCCCTTCTGAAAAAAGTTTATTGTCCTTTTTACTTGCCTTGTTTTTATTGGTTAGAGTATTATCCGATAAATGTTTTGGAGATCGCTTTTTTAACATTTTAAATTATTTAAATATGAAATTTTCTAGCTTAAGCAGAATTTATACTACTTCTAGAATCGCTAAAAATCAAATCATAACCTTAAGCGATGATATTTTTCATTATTGTAAGTCAGTTTTGCGGATGAAAATTTCTGAAGAATTCCGGTTGTTTAATAGCATCGACGGAGAATTTAAAGCTGAAATTAGAGCAATTAATAAGCGTGATTTACAAGTATTTATAGGGCAAAAGTTACGGGAAGTTGAGCATCAGAACCCCCTCATTTTAGCTATGTGCATTATTAAACCAGATAGATTTACAGAAGCACTTAAAGCAGTTGTACAGCAGGGGGTTACTGAAATTATTCCAGTAATTTCAGTAAGAACGCAATTTAGGAGTATCAATCAGCAAAGGCTTACCAAATGCATAATAGAGTCAGTAGAGCAGAGCGAAGGCTTTGTAATACCCGTATTGCGTTTACCCGTTAATCTTAAAGAGTTTTGTAATATTAACGAGGTAGATCAGATTATTTTTGCAAATGAGGAGGAAAGTGGTGGAGTAAAAATTAGCTCCATAAAAAAGTTTGAAGAAAATATTGCTATTCTGGTAGGACCGGAAGGCGGTTTTTCTCCAAGTGAAAAGGAAAAACTTATATCTAATCCTAAGATTATTTCTGTAAGTCTTGGTAATAGGGTGCTTAGAAGCGAGGTAGCCGCAATTAATATGGTTGCGTGCGTAAATTTAATGAGAGAGTAAGAAAATGGATTTATCTATTGAATCAAATTATCAAGGGGTAGTAGCTGGCGTAGACGAAGCGGGCAGAGGCCCACTAGCTGGCCCTGTAGTAGCTGCTGCAGTTATTATTGATCAAAACAATTTAATTAAAGGTATTAAGGATTCAAAAAAATTATCTAAAAATAAAAGAGAAGAATTGTACGTAAAAATTACTCAAAATTATGTGTGGTCAATTGGTGTTGTAGAGCCAAAAGAAATTGATGAAATAAACATACTAGAAGCAACGAAAAAAGCTTGTGTCCTTGCGGTAGAAGGGTTAATAAAGGAACCTTCTGTAGTAATTGTAGACGGTAATATGAAATTTAGTGATAAACGTTTTGTAAGCTATATAAAAGGGGATGATAAGTCTATATCTATAGCTGCAGCTTCAATAATAGCTAAAGTTACCAGGGATAGAATAATGGGATTACTGCATCAGGAGTTTCCATATTATTTCTGGGTTAAAAATTCTGGTTATGGGACAAAAGAACATATATCTGCAATAGAAAAATACGGCTCTTCTATCCATCATCGCCTAAGCTTTAAGCTTAAAAATACTGCTTGAGTAATAAAAGAGGTCAGTATGATGAAGTACTTGCTAATGGTTTAAAGTTTGAAGCAGCTTTAAAAAGCTGCTTCAACTAACTCTCCTCCTAAAATACTTACGCTATGAGCTGTATTAAAAAGTGTATCTACTTTCTCTGAATTCCAAGAAGGTGCTAGTAAATTCTTTGCTAATTCTCTGTTCTCATCGTTATTTGTAAAAAACTTTTGAGTTAAATGTTCCACAGTAGGAGGCAATATATGCTCTGTAAAATATTTATCTATTCCAGTTTCCTTCCAAACCGCCAATTTCGTTTTAGATGATGGGTCTCTTATTTCTGCTGCTACGTGTTCAAAATAATGGGCTATTGCTTCTGAATCCCAAGCTTCTTCTGGATATCTACTCAAGAAATGAAATGGACCTGGGGTAATTGCTTCAATGTCAATTAAATAGCTTAAGATAATTTTTATAGAACCTTCTTTCAAACTTGGTAAAAATTCAGAAAGCCCCTTAGAAAATTTATCAAAAACGTTTTCTCCTTGAGAGAATAACAATTCTTCATTATCTACATAAGAGTCAATAATGCTAATTATATTAGAAACACTACTTTGAGAGCTTTTATCTCCTATATCTTTAGCGCTTTGGGTGAAAATACCCTGTAATAATTGTTTAATATCTTTAGTTTGTGCTAATGATAATTTTATTACAGTATCTTCATTTATTTCCATTTTATCAAAAGGAAGAACACTACCTTCGGATAAACCAAAAGGTTCAATTTTTGCTTTTATTGCTTCCATTCTTGAAAAATATGATTCTTTTACAAATCTCATTACTTGGCTGAAACTTGCTTGAGCTAGCTGATCATCGGCCTTATAAGGTTTACAGAAATTATCAAAAAGGATTTCCATTGCTTGATGAACGTGTTCATGAACAAAAATATCAACAAAATCACTCTCCATATCTTCTATATATGAGGATGCTTTGCTAACTACTATATGACCTACTTTTTTAGTAGGTAGTTTGTCATAATATCCATCAAAATCTTGTGCAAAGCTATGTTCCATAATTTCTGATAGTTTCTTGCCATATATATAAATATTACCGTATTGGGGGCTTACATTTAGTAATAATTTTATACTAGAATCCACTTTAATAATTTTTGTTAAATCTCTTATTAGTTTATTTTTTAAAGCATCTCGGCTTAATCCAGGGCGTTGATCAGTATATGAGTAACTGAGTAATTTTTTAATAGTTGGGTCTATTTTTTCTGATGAATCAAAGCTTAATAAAGGCTCGTATTCTGTCATGAATCGATAACCATATTTTTTTAAATGGGTAAAAGCTGTAGCTTCCTCTTCATCAGTAAGTAATTTTTTTGTAAAAATTGATTCTAGTTCTTTTTGACAGTTTTTAACTACATATTCTGTAACTATTCCTAAATCCTTCCAGTTGCCAATTTCTTTGGTATAATCTCCTAATTGTTTTTCTATATAAGCTTCTGTACTTCTATCAAAATGACCCCAATTATCTATTTGCGATAAAAAAGTTTTAACAAAAAATGTTTTTTGCCCGCCTGCCAGAGAAATTTGGCTGTTAATTTCAATATCTAATAAACTTTCTTGAAACTCTTCTTGTTCTTGTATAGCTTTTTCGTGTGCTTCACCCGCTTGTTTTATTTGCTCTTCTAGTTCTTGGTTGATTTTATGAATTTTGTCTTTTAACTCGCTTTCGATCTTTTGTTTTTCTTCCTCGAGTTTAGCGGGCCACTCTTCTGGGTGATATTTCACATAGTACCCTTGCCAAATTTTCTTATAGCTCTCAATACTTTCTGATGCAAATTTTTTTGCCATCTCGATATTCTCTGAGGCTCGTTGCTTTGAGGAGGTAATATTTTCCTGAAGTAATTTTTCAAAGGTTTTAATTAATTCTAAGTGGTTTTGATTATAACGGTTTGTTTTCATATTTGGTAGTAATAACTTAATTTTTTTAACCTATAGTATTTTTCTTTTTTATAATCAACAAATATTTATAGAAATTAACGTATATTAAATCCCTCAGTAATAATGTTACCGTGTTATAAGCTTAAAAGTACTGCTTGAACAGCATAATAAATTAAGATAGCTTAGAAAAATTTTTGCTTGATTGAGTTATTTTGCTGCAATATTTTTAATTTAAGCAGTTTTTCTGAATATATGGAATTTATAAGTAAATTATAATGTTGGATAATATTTCTCGCTTCTTTCTAAACTTTAGCCATGATACCATAATTATTCCTTTAATTATCATAGGTTATATATGGATTGATAGAAAAGTGTTTTTTCATGGAATTTGTTTATTGTTAACAAGTATGTTACTTAATTTAGCTCTAAAAATTACTTTTCAGATACCGTTAGCTCCTAGCTTAGGTAAAGAGGGGTTTGCTTTTCCAAGCGGGCACATGCAATCTTCTATAGTTTTATATGGGTGGTTATTAAAATCAATAAATCGCCTTTCAATCCAAGTATTAATAATCATTTTATTAATTGGGATTAGCATAGGTTTAGTACATTTAGGTTACCACAATTATTTTGATATTTTTGGAGCAGTATTTGTCGGGATATTGTTGATTTTTACCTATAATTGGTGTTTAAAAACTTTTAAAGAAAGCTCTTTATCCGTGATCATATTGCTTTTTAGTACATTATTAATGGCATATATTGGTTTATTATATGAAATTAAAGAATATTCATGGCTGGCCTATTATGCCCTAGTAGGTGTTATATCTTCCGAATACTGTTTTAGAAATAAAAAGACTTTAATTAGTAATAATATTAAAGTAATAGCAACAATTTTTTGTGTTTCTACATTTCTATTAGTTAATCAAATCTTTCTTGTTTTACACATAGATTCGTTGTTTTTATCGCAGTTAAAATGGCTGTTAATAGGATTTTGCATCCCTTTCTCTTTGCATTTTTTAAGTTTAATAAAACCTAAAAGTCAGATACAAGGGGATTAAATAGGGTGCTTTAAAATTATCTAGTAAAAACAGAACAAGTATAGGCTACTGCTAAGGCATCTGCTTCATCAGAATTCTTAAGATCGGGAGTACCTGATATTATAAGCTTGATCATATGTGTTACTTGATCCTTTTCGGCATGACCGACTCCAACTACTGTTTTCTTTATTAAATTAGGTTTATACTCAAAATAAGGCTTATCGAATCTTCCTATTAAAGACATAAGAGCACCTCTGACGTAACCGAGCTTTAGCGAGGAGCTTGCATTCATATTGATAAATGTTTCTTCCATAGCTATTAAATCTGGATCATGAAGTTCAATAATGTTCTGTACTGCGTTTGCAATGTAAGAAAGCCTTTTATACATTAATTCGGTAGGATGAGTTTTTACCAAGCCACTTGCTATATAGTTAATTTTGGGATGGTTTAGCTTTATTATGCCCCATCCAAGAGAAGAAAGAGCCGGATCGATACCTAATATTTTCATAACTTGATTTAATCTACTAAAGATTTTTCTTTTTTAAAGGTTTGATATAATACAGGTATTACAAATATTGTAAATAAAGTACCGATTAACATTCCCCCAACAATTACAAGCCCAATAGAGTTGCGTGATTCTGCTCCGGCACCATTGGCTAAAACTAAAGGTAAAGCACCAAAAATAGTTGCTATACTCGTCATTAATATCGGGCGAAGACGGAGTTTTGCCGATTGTACTACAGCTTCAGTAATTTTCATTCCTTGATGGCGCAATTGATTAGTAAATTCAACAAGCATTATAGCGTTTTTAGTAACCAAACCAATAAGTGTAACTAAGCCAATATTACTATACATGTTAATAGTGTTATTAAATAATATTAAGGCAAGAACACCGCCAGTCATTGAAAATGGGACAGCCATTAAAATTAATAGTGAATCAGCAAAGCTTTCAAATTGTGCAGATAGAACTAAAAATATGAAGACTAAAGCAAAAAGGAAGGTTACGAGAATGCCACCAGAAGATTCGTTCATTTGCTTTATTTCACCAAGGTATTCTAGCTTAGTATTATTTTTATTTAGCAAGTCTGCTGCGATCGATTCTATAGCCTTGACGGCATCGGCTAAAGTTTTATTAGGCGATAAGTCGGAGGTAATAGTAATAGATTTTGCTGTATTATAATGCTTATACTCCTTAACGGTGATTTTTTCTATTATATCTGCTACGGACTGGAGGGGTAGGGTAGTATTATTATCGGTTTTGATGAGGATTCTATTTAAATCTTCTGGGCTACTTCTTTCCGAATCAGAATATTTAAGAATTACATCATATATATCATTACCCATTCTAAAATCTCCGACGGTTCTGCCGGCTATTAAGTATTGTACGGTTTTACCAATCGTTTCAAGACTTGTTCCGTATCTATAAGCTTTTTCACGATTAACTATAACGTCTAGTGTAGGGGTAGAAGATTTGAAATCTCTCTCTACGTTTTGGAATAAAGGATTTTGTTTCATTTTCTCAATGAATTTATTCGATAAAACATCAAGTTCTTGATACTCAAGAGAACTTTGTAAATTAAATTCAATCATTTTATCTGATCCTCCAGTACCGAGTGATCTAGGGCTAATAGCAAATATTGACATTCCGGCTATTTCAGAGAATTTTTTATTTAAATCTTCCTTGATATCAAGGTGTGACCTTTTTCTTTTGCTCCATTCTTGCAAAGGGACAAAAGCCATGGCATTTTCACCTCCTCCCCAACCGATAACGTCAAAAAAACCAAATATATCTTTGTCTTTTTTCATTATTTCTTCGGCTTGGAGAACAGCTTTTTCCGATTCGGCAACGCTTGATCCTTCTGGTCCTGAAAATATAACTTGTAAGAAAGCTTGATCTTCTTCAGGTACAAAAGTTTTGCCAACATATTTGAAGCTGATTATTAAAACTACGGTGGAGGCAAGGCAAATGGCAAAAAATTTCTTTTTATTTTGTATTGCTAATATTAGATAGTCTATATAAAAATTTTGAGCCTTATTTAAATAAAGATCAAACGTTTGTAATATTTTTGGTTTAGGGACTTCGGACCTTGCAATCATTCTGCTGGTCATCATCGGTGTTAGGGTAAGGGCTACAAAACCCGAAAATAACACACAAAATGCTAGTGTCCACGCAAATTCTACAAATAACTTACCAAGAAAACCTTCAATAAAACCTATTGGTAAAAAAACAGAAGCAAGGGTAATAGTCATAGCAATGACGGCAAAACCAATCTCACTGGAAGCATCATATGCCGCTTGTATTGGGGGTTTACCAAGTTCATGACTATGCCGGAAAATATTCTCGAGCATTACAATGGTATCATCAACTACAAGGCCTATTGCTAAAATCATAGCAAGTAATGTAAAGGTATTAACGAAAAACCCTAGAAAATACATTGCCGTAAAAGTTCCAACTAGCGAGATAGGAATAGTAACAAGTGGAATAAGAGTTATTTTGGCGGAAGCTAGAAAAATATAGGTTACAAAACCAACTAAGGCAATAGCTTCAAATATTGTAAAAAATACTTCTCTGATTGATTCTTTAACAGGAATTGCTGCATCATGGGCTATTTCTACTTGTACTCCAGCTGGCAAATTAGCTTGTATTTTAATAAGCTCTTTTCTAACACTATCTGATAATTCTATGATATTAGCTGTTGATTGTTTAATTAACCCTACGGCCATTGACCTTTTGCCGTTATATCTTAAAATTACATCATCTTCTAGGGGCTCTAAGCCGATTCTTGCTATATCTCCCAGTTTGATTATCGTTCCATCCGCATATTTCTTTATAATTATATTTTCAAATTCCTTTGGATTATTTAGTGATGCGTTTAATCGTAGTGTGAAATTTCTTACCTCCGATTTAATAGTACCGGCTGGGTAATCTTTGTTTTGGTTTGTAATAGCCTGTTCTATTTCAAAAGGTGATATTTTATGGGCGAATAACTTGGTATTATAAGGTTCTATCCGCATAGTGTAATATCGGCCGCCAAAGATAATTGAATTACCCACGGTAGGTAATTTCTCAAGTTCTGATTTAATCTGATCATCAGCGATTTTTGTGAGTTCAAGATTATCGTGCCTATCGCTATTAATACTTATCCAAATGCTCGGCCAGCTATCTGAATCAAGCTTAGCTACCGATGGCTGTTTCATATCATCGGGAAAAATATAGTTTAGATCAGAAATTTTAGATCTTACGTCATTTAGAGCAATTTCAATATCAGTATCTAATTTAAACGAAAGAGTTATATTGCTTTGTCCAACTTTACTTTCGGAAGACATAAAATCTAGATTTTTTAGAGTTTTAAGTTCCTTTTCCATTCTTGTAGTAATTTGTTTTTCCATATAAAGCGCATCAGCTCCAGAGTACTGAGCGTTTATTGAAATTATGGGAGGAGCAATATTCGGCGTACCCCTTATTTGTAGTTTAGTGTAGAATACCCCTCCCAAAGTCATAACTATAAGACTAAGTACGATGGTAAAAACAGGTCTTTTTATACAGAGGGCAGGGAGTGTCATTATTTTTTATACAACAAATTAGGTATTTAAGTGCCAGAATGTTTAATATTGCTATTAACTACTACTTCTGCACCTTCATATACTTTGGTTAAGCCATCAAGAACTATCATATCTCCTTCTTTTAATTCATTTGATAATAATTCTATCATGTTGTTTGTCCTTACTCCTAAAGTTACAAATACTTGTTTAACTTTGTTTTCTGAAGTAATTACATAAACAAAATCTCCCTGATTGTTTTTTAAGACAGCTTTTTCAGGCAATGCAAGAGCTTGGTGCTTATTGAAAATTATGTCAGTTTCTACAAACGCTCCGTGCAGCAAATTATCGTTATAAGGAAATTCAAATTTGGCAGTAACAGTGCCGTTATTAGATAAATAATCTGATATAGCTAGAATTTTTCCAGATATAGCTTCATCATTTTCTCCATGAGCACTAACTGCGTCCGAAGTTAATATTTTGCCGCGTAATATCTCTGGAAGTTCCACAAATACATAAAAATTACTTTTTGTTGTGAGGCTAAACAAATAATCGCCTTCCTTTACTTCATCTGCTATATTTATTCTGATTACTCCTATATAACCATCTTCCATGGCTTTAATTACCATGTCATCATAGGTTTTTAGAGCTTTTGCGTATTCACTTCTAGCTTGCTCCAGCGATGCTTTTGATTTGTTGATTTCCTCTACATTGATAATGCTTTTTTTTAAAAGTGATAAGTTGCGGTTATGAGTTGATTCTGCAAGGTATAAATTTGCTTCAGCTTGTAATTTTAATTTTTCTGCAATTTCTTTATCTATAATTATTACTACATCGCCTTTTGCTATTTTATTACCTTGAATACTAGATATGAAATCCACTTTCCCCTTTACTTTTGCAAAGTAATCCGTGCTGTTTGCAAGCTTAGCTTGTCCGATTGCCGTATATTTTTCGTAGAATTCAGCTACAGCTATTTTTTCCGGTATAATATTAATCTTATGCTGTGGATGTGAGCTAGCTAACGTGCTTTGCTGAAATACTAATAACAGTAGGGTTAAAAATAGAAAATTTTTCATACGGGCGAAAATGGGCAATAAATTAATCTATTATAATTAATTTATTGCAAAGTTTAAGCAAATTATTGTTAGTGAAGGTAATTTACGAAACAGATAGTATGGATTGCGCTAAAACCATCATATTCTAGAGAAAGTGTATTTAATTAGCATTATTTATAAATATACCTTTCTACGTTTTATAGTAATAGCATATCCCCCACTCTAAAATATAGCCAAATAATTGCCAGTTAAAAGCAGCTCCTATGATCTTGGTTTTGACCAATCAGGATCAGAAGCATCATAAGGTGTTGGTAACACCCTTTCATTATAACCGGTAAAATCAATTGTATGTAACCTACTTAAACCACTTGTTTTATGAGCGCTCGGTTTACTTCCTTTTGTAAATAATATTACCCGGCCGTTTGGCGCCCAGCTTGGGCTTTCTACGAGATAACCGCTGGCAATCAAACGCTCATTACTATAGGTAGATGTTGGGCTATACTTCATGACTCCTATAGTAAAGCCAAAATCTCTACTTACCTTGGTAAAAGCTATATAATCATTAATAGACCATGTCGGTTCTGCATAAGATCCGCTGCTGCTGATCCTCCTCATATTTGAGCCATTTCTGTCCATAATATATAATTGCCGTAAGCCGTCTTTATCAGACTGGAATAATATTTCTTTCCCGTCAGGAGAATAGCTAGGAGAGGTAAAAATACTAGCACCGTGCGTTAGCTGAGTTTTCTTTTTAGTAGCTAAATCAATTTCATATATATGAGTTCTACCATTTTGAGCAATTGAAATCAGAGCAGTTCTTCCATCAGGTGCAAAATGGGGAGCAAATGACATTCCTGGAAAATTACCAAGCAAAGAACTTTTACCACTTGCTAAATCAAGCATAAAAACCTGAGGAATTCTATTTTTGTACGATAAATATAATATTTTCCTGCCGTCCGGAGAGAATCGAGGTGTTAAAACAAGAGTTGAACCATCAGTAAGATATCGATGATTCTCGCCATCCTGATCCATTATCGCTATTCTTTTTATTCTTTTAGTATAAGCACCTTTTTCTGACACATAAACAATTCTGGTATCAAAATAGCCGTCATAACCAGTTATTTTTTTATATATTTTATCAGCAATTTTATGAGCACCTCTGCGCCAAATTGTTTCAGAAAGCTCTAACGTTTCAGATACTAATTGAGTTTCAAGTATGGTATCCCAGAGAATAAATTTTACCTTTAGCTTACCGGAGTCAAGCCTTTGAACCTCACCGTTAACTAGTAAGTTCGCATTTATTTGCTGCCAGGCGGCAAATAAAGGTTTATGACTTACACCTATTTTATTTTCTATAAATGCGGCATTAGAAATAGGGCGAAATACCCCGCAATTATGTAGATCGTTTTTAATAACTTTTACTATATTTTCCGCACTTTTTACATCAGCGTGATTATGACCAGAAAATTCATTTATAGCAATCGGTATAGGGTCAATATTGCCTTCTGTTATTTCTATGGTTGTTATAGCAAAAATATTAGGGATGGCAAAAAATATAGCCAAACAAATTAAATTTCGAAAGATTTTGATCATATTTTATCTCCTAAAGATATAAAATTTTGCTGTATAACTTACTACAAGATTTTGCTTAAGTAAACCTTTATGCAAAGACCTGATAATATAGCCAGATAGGTAAATACAAGCACCCATAACATCTTTATCACATCATGTTACTAAAAGTCCGACGGTTCAAAACCCACATTAAATTCTTTCCAAACATTATAACGCTCAGGACGCAAATTCTTTATTGGGTTAGCTTTTTTTACTGCTCTTCTAGCACTTTCTTCAACAAGAATTTGAAGTTGTTTGTCTCCTTTTAATCCGCTTACCCCGACTATGGTTGCGTTGCCTTCTATATCCAGGCTTAGATGAAGTACTACTTTTATTCCTTCAAGTCCCGCAGGTTTATTCCAATTAGACTTAATTTGTCCTTTTATAGTAGCTATTTCGGAGACTGCTAGAGGCTCATCTTCATCAGCGTTATTACCTTTTGCAAACTTACCTTCATTTGGTGGGCTTGGAGGAGTTCTATTCGGTGACCGTCGTTCAGTACCCTCCGATTCTTTTTCAAGGTTTGCTAGTAATGAATCAATTACGTCTTCTTGTTTTTTAGGCGCTTTTTTAGCAGTTTCTTCTTTTTTGGGTTGCGGTTGCTTAACCTCTTTTTTTATCGGAGCTGGCTTCTTTTTATCTTCTTCTTTTGGAGTTTCCGGCTTCTTTTCTAACGGTTTTGGAGTTTCTTCTTTTTGCTCTAAATTTTCCTTTGGTGAGGAAGCAGATTTCTCAATTTTCTGAGATTTTTTAATTTCTTTCGGTTCAGGCGTTTTAACACCTTGGTCTCTTACGTTAGTGATATCCGCTACTGGCAACATTTCAAAAGTTATAACATCAGGTTCTTCCGGTGCTTTCTTAAATATTGAAGGTAGACCGTAAATAAATACTCCAATAAAAATTAAGTGTAATATTAGAGAAATGATCAGATCCTTTTGAAAAGCTTTTTGCTCTTGATTCTTCATTTACTTGTGTTTTATATCTGACCTTAATGCAACTTTGGTAAAGCCAGCATTATGTATTTCAGCCATGGTTTCAAGTATCTTACCGTAGGGAACGTTGTTATCTCCGCTAACAAAGATCCTTGTGTCTTTTTTTTCTTTAGTAATATTTTTAAGCTTGGTTGCAAGCTCAGACAATGGGATTTTTGTTTCGGCAAGGAGTATCTCACCTTCCTTGGTAATAGATACATTCACAGGTGTGTCCTGACCGGATATCGGGCTTGCTTTAGTCTTGGGTAAATCTACTTCTACCCCTGCTACGAGCATAGGGGAAGTAATCATAAAAATAATTAACAGAACAAGCATAACGTCCACCATTGGAGTCACGTTTATTTCGCTCATTAACCTGCCTCTTCCCCGTCTGCTATTGTTTTTAGAAATATTTATTGCCATAATTACATTTTTTCTTCATCAATTGCTCTGGTAAGTAGTGCTGTTAATTCGCCTAT
>Ga0172367_10002665_pt1 | contig 24224 bp, 24 predicted proteins | sample Lak10m_FD_114542 | JGI IMG/M metagenome (GOLD analysis project Ga0172367, IMG submission 114542) | Freshwater microbial communities from Kabuno Bay, South-Kivu, Congo - kab_022012_10m | ecosystem: Environmental > Aquatic > Freshwater > Lake | place: Democratic Republic of the Congo: South-Kivu... | reverse complement strand
TGTCACCATATTGGATAACCTCAGAACCAACAACTTTAATACCATTAGATTCCAAATACTCTCTCATGGCAATCGCTGTTGTCACCCCATCCAAATCTTGGTGGAAGTAAATCTTAGCCTTTGGATATCTTTTAGCTAAAGCTTTGATGTCACGTAGACCTGATTCTTTGATTAATTTTTTCATTAGTCCCAACCAAAATAGTGTGCAATTTTATCAAATAAATCTCCGTGGTCAGATACACACTGTTTGAATATAACTCTGTCTTTTTCTGGCATCGCATCCATAGTATCTTCACCCCACACACCATCAACCATTACCTTAATCATTGTCTGATATTTTGCAACAGCTTGAGCACTTTTAGAGTTAGGTAAGTTACCGATTGAACCATCCATCTTTAGTGATTTACCATCATCATCCTTTACACCTTTTTTATTCAAGAAACACTGAATAGCCATGTTGTAGTTATATCTTTCAATGGTAGTCATCCCCTGATTGAAATCTTCTTTTAGGTATTGTCTTGACGTGGCTTCGATGTGTAAACCAAGAATTCTACTTCTCTCTTGTTCGTTAATTCTGAATTGTTTCATAGTCAATTTTTATTATAAATATCTTATTTATCTAATCATGGAATCAATTGCCGAACCAATTCTTTGGTATACAGGATTGTTTCCGTGTGGCTCTATGTTACCAATCGGTGGTTCAATCAAAATACCTCCGAGGTCCCTATATTGTTTATAATAATCTCTTACTTGTTTTTCTGTAGTCCTTGCAAGTCCACCCCAACCCCACGAACCTTGAACTACCAGTATTCTTGTGTTTGGAAACTTCTCACCGATAGCAGCAAATAGTCCTGGTACATCATCGTTAAAAACTTTACCGAAGTTACCGTTGGTCCCAATAACGGTGATAACATTTTCAACATTCTCGTTAATATGTGGGTAAGCATTTACAGCATCCTTCAACCAGTTAACACCCATACCACCTTTCCAAAGTGACTGAACACTACTTGTTGTTCCTATCCTTGATGCCTTTGATGTTGCGTTATCAACATAAGGTGTTTGAGAGTCACCAATGATGATGTTTCTTGGGATTGCAGGTACCTTCGTATGAGACTCTACACTGTCCTCATATAAGAGTTTGATACGTTGTCTCTCTTGTTCACTAAGTAAGAAAGGTTTTCCCATGTTTAATAAATATCACACAAATAAAAAACCCCTATTTAGTAGGGGTTTCTAATTGTATTTCAAGTTGATTTTGTTGTAGTTGGTATTCTCTGACCCTCTTCCGTGCCACTTCACAGTAGTTCGGACTGATGTCGACACCTATCCAAGACCTTCCCAACATCTCAGCAGCAAGACATGTGGTACCTGAACCATTGAAAGGGTCCATGATTACATCTTCCTTGTACGAAAGAATCTTGATTGCCTTCCATGGGATGTCCATTGAGAATGTTGCCTTGGTTTGTTGTTTGGTGTCGGCGAAGTAATGCCATTGTCCATACACTAAATTGATGAAGTCTTTCTTGTCTTCTTCAAGAAACATCTGTTTCTTCTTTTGTTGACCAGGGTTCTTTGGGTCATCAATCATTTCAATCCAAGATTCCCATTGAGGTGTTCCTTTAACTTTCTTGGTGTGAACTTTCTTATATGCCAATATCACACACTCTTTTGGGTTATAGACATATGGTGATGATGGACTCATCCAACTTCCCCACGCAGTTGTCTTGCTTCTGTGTGGTGATGTTTCTTCCAAGTCTATGATACCAAAGAAACCAAAACCTATCTTTCTCATAACAGCCCAAACCTCGGCTGAAAAATAGATTCTCCCACCTTTTGTTTGACGGTTAATCTCATAAGGAATATTGATGGCAATACGACCGTCGTCTTTCAATACACGGTATGTTGCGGTCAACCAATCCTCCGTAAACTTCATATATTCATTGAACTCTTTGTCGTCGTCCCAACTATCATATTCAATACCAACACCGTATGGTGGACTGGTGACCATCAAGTCAACCGAACCTTCCTCCATATTATTCATGAACTCAACGGTGTCAGAGTTCCAAATCTTTCCTTTTAATTCCTCTATGTTTTTCATTTTCTAAGTAATTCTAATATCAAGTATAATAACATGATTGGCCACACTATTACTGTTATGATTCTTTCATTAATTGTTAGACGAGTTTCGTCAGGTCCATATACAAGCATAGTATCAATCATAAACGTAAATGCCATACCAAGTAACAAATAAGTTAACATTTGCTCTCGATAAGTTCAATCTTACGTTGTAGATACCACAATGCTTTTTTGAGGTCCTGAAGTTCTTTGTCGGTTTCTTTTTTACCTGCTCGTGCGATGTATTTGAATGTATTCCCAATATGGAAATCCATTTCCAAAGCTTCAATTATTTTGATTACCTCATAAGGGTTATCCTCACCACCATAATGTTGTGGATGATTAACCATCTTTTCTATATCATTGGTGTGTGAGTCCATAATAACCTTTTCCATGTTTGCTTTCTTCCACCAAACCAAGTTCGATGTATTTGTTGATGATTTCCATTGCCTCTTCTTCAGTAACCTTCAAAAGGTATTTAGCAATGAAAGAAATGTGTACCGGTTGTCTTAGCTTAGCCAAGAACTTTTCCTCATCTGTTGGCATATTTTTGAGCTTTTGCGTCTTTCCGTTGTTTACGAACTTTTTTATCAGATAGATTTTCAGATGTAGTTTTTTCTACTTTCTTACTTTCCACCTTCACAGAACCTCTTACCTCTGTCTTCCACAGAGATTTTGGACAGTACTCCCAACCTTGCCAAGTTGCACTTACCATGTTGTTAGCGTCTTTGTCGTCCACTCGTTTGATTTCTCCAGTTTTTGTATTTCTGATTGTTTTCATAATTTATTTAGATATTTGCCATTGTTTGTACGGTATCATTTCTTTGGGATGATTCTCAAAGAACGACTCGTGAATAAAAGTATAAGGATTTTCTTGTTTTTTATCAAGGTATGCACCCCAAAAAGATAGTGTTGAATTAGTCAAAATATGTTTATCACACATCGACATCAGTATCATACAAACATGTGGGTCCTCATCAACCACAAATGTATTTGATTTTTTGAGACCTTGTGTCTCAATAAACTTTCTGAGTTTTCCAATATCGTCTGAGAAAAGTAATAAGTTGGTGTCCAAGAAATTCTCACGAATTCTTTCCATTATCCAATCGTGTGGCACTTGGTTGGGTGCTATGAAATCTCTTTCAGCACCAAACCTGATGTGAACCGAAAGAGTATCCTTTTTGAATAAATTACCATAATGAAAGTTAATCCAATTCATAAGTGTTTCATGTGGTTGGAATATATCCAACAGATATTCTCTGTTGTGGTGCCAAAACTTATGATTGAAGAAGTAACCCTGCATCAAATACGGTGGAGTTACTCTCTCATCCAAATCTATGTAAACACCACCCTTACCAGTGTCTATGTCCCAAGCCAAGTCTTGGTCAAACCACCAATCAAATGCGTTTGGTCTGCTGTTGAACCATGGCAAGTTTGGATATATCTCACCTAAAGTCACATTCGGGTCTTTCATTTTGTGTCCACCCCACGGCATAAAGTGACTGTTTACACCATATCTTTCAAATGGTTGGTTCCATCTTGAACTCTCAGATTGGTGAGTAGTCCAATAACCCAATAGTGGTTTTAAATCTTTGTCCTTACAATAAGATAGAAGTGCCGACATTTGGAACATCAAGTTTCCAAGACCACCCATCAATACCAACGACACCGTCTTATCATCTACAGTTACTTCAGTTGGATATAATAGTGGTGACTCTTCCATTTTATTTTACTTTTTTGAACAACACATCTCCCCACTCCTCACCTGAGTCTTCTGAACCAATTACTTCAAACCCAAATGGTTTAAGGTAATCAACTAACTCAGTCAACATAGGACAACCGATATAGTTTTCATGGGTGTGGTATTCACATTGAATAAATTCAAATTCTTTTACTAACTCACCTAAAGATTTAAGAGCGTTCAACTCAGAACCTTCTATGTCCATAGACAGGAAGTTGATATCATTTAGATTCAACCTGTAATCTTCAATCACACTTTTAAGTGTCTTGGTTTTAACCTTGATGGTTTCAGACACCACATGACTTTGATTGTCGTAAATCTCAGGTCGTAGGTTTGGGACCATTAACGATGATGATACACCTTCGTTTGAAGTGATGTAGAAATTAACTTCCTCTTCTTTATCTGAAATAGCCGCATTTATACAATACTGATTTTCGTATTCACGAATATTGTCTTGTATGGTGAAAACTTTATTAGGGTCCGCTTCAATCCAATAGATTGGTTCGAACCCTCGTGTGTAATACCAGTCACGCTCCTCAGCTGCCGATGCACCGACGTGGATTACTCCGAGTCTATTGTCTAATAATTTTTCTAAATTCTTAATTACCATTCTCTATCTGTTTGATAATTTCCTGTTTACTCAATCCTTTTTGATAAAGTTCATGGAATTTAGATGCCCAACCATCCATGAAGATTAAGGCATCAGCACGGAACAACTGTCCGAGATTTTCTTCTTTGGTTTTGATAACCAAGTCTTTGTCTACGATTCTTTTATTGAAACCCATTTGTGTTCTGAATTAAGTGTTACTGTTACAATATGTTTTCTATTCCATTCGGAAGGTGAAATCAAAGATAAGAAATATTCTCCACTATTTCTTTGGTATAGGTGATAAATTTCACCAATCACTGGTTCAAAACTGTAATTTGAATTATAAACTAATTCATTTAGGTTAACTTCGTCAACTAAGTCGTTATACTCTTGGATTAATTCTTTGTATTTGTTGGTGAATGTCTTTTGAACTTTGCTCACCCCTCTTTCTTTGAATCCTCCAACATCATCTAATTTGATGACGGGACCTGAAACATTTGTTGCATACGGTAGTATAGATGAAACATACTTTTGTTTGTTATCATCCCACGCAACTAAATCAGGCTTTTTTGTCGAGGTGTTGGTTGACATAATTTCTAATCTTTCTTCCAAGCTCCATGTCGTTTGGAGTTTCTTTTACCAATTCGATGATTTCTTCTATTGTCATGTTGTTACTTTTTGAAGTTGTAAAACTTTGATGTTTGAAAAACATAAGTGAGAATTCTTCTCTTCATCAATGGTAATAAACTTTCCTCAAAAGGGAATTTTTGTTTGGAAGTAAAATCAAAAAATGGAACCGAATAGTCCGTCAACTCAAATGTTGTATTCTCTAAGGCTGTCTTATAAAAATCTTTCTTCTTACCTGAATATATTAATTCTACACTACACTTATTAGTTGGGTTATCTTCCATCGTGGTTTCAATACGGTATTGGAATAGTAAGAACTTTGAATCATAGTTAACTCTAAAGAACCCAATGTCGTACCTTTCGATTGGTGACATGTTTACGAATTCCATATCTAAAGAATCATAAACCACTTGCCACACAGATTTGGCAATCATAAAGTACTCTTTGAATTTGGTGTTTGCCATCTTGGCAATTTTCATAAGTTCGTCCTTTTCTTCTTGGTCTGTGATATCAACAATCCGATATTCCAAATCAGATATAAGAACTTCCTCATCAGGTTCGAGTCCTTCTTTCTTTAATAACAATAGCTTTTGTTTTTCTATAAAAACACTGGTGTTGGCGTAGTGAAGTGACAACTCTTGAAATGAAGGGTATAATTTCAATACACGTAACTCATCATCAAGTTTTTGAGTATAGTCCATTAAAACATATTCTTTGTGCTCAAAGTCAATCGGGTCTTGTATTATCCAATCTAAATCCATATAGGATAGTATAAATAAAAAAAATTAAAGTTAAAATAGAATTATTCGGTTCGGTATATAAAATACGTTTCACCACATACCTCTTCTTCGTTTTCCTCCCCATCATATGAGGACAGTCCAGGACCTCTACCATCAGACTCGATAACACCTCTCACCAATGCATCTTTGTCTATATAATTTTCAAAATCCATATCATGTTGTCTCAAAAAATCTATTGGGTCATATTTTACATCATTAACCATAGCTTCAATCGCATTTTCAATTTCTTCTTCACTGAAATCACCCTCAGGATTTTCTTGTATTTCTTCAATTTCACTTTGAGCCTCTATGATATCATCCTCAATGTTTTTTTTATCATCAGGGTCTGTCACCTGTGTTAATTTTTTATTTAGGATTTCAAGTTTTTTTCTATAAAACTCCAAGAATTGTTCTTGTTTCTCAGTGGGTTGTCGTCTACTTTCATCGATATAGTCCTCAGGTGAATCACGAACCCAATCATTATAAAGGTCCTCGGCAAGTCCAATTACGGCATCTTTATCAATGTAATCCTCTGCAAAACCTTGTCTGAATCCTTCGGTACCATATTCGTCAATATATTCAGACATATTCTCATACGCAGCATCATCGGCATCAGAATCATCACCAACCGCATAAACACTTTCATTATTTTCACCCATCCATTTGAACGTAAGTAAACCGTAGTGTCGATATTCTTCCAAAACCAAATAATAGATGTCCTCACCTTCTTCAACATCACCATTCGATTTTAATAGTTGGTAAACCGCTCTGGCAGATTTTGCAACATCATCATCACAATTACCCTCGGCCCAAGCATCACTCTCACGGAGTTCTTCTTGTCTTGCCAAAATTCTTCTACGTTCCGCCTCTTGTGCCTCCCTTCTGATTCTCAACTGTTCCTCCCTTGCAGTTGCACGGTCAGACCATATTTTTTGTTTATCTGAATAGTTTTCAGACATGAATTTATTTATTGAACCGATTACTTTTTTCCAAGTATCGCCAAATATTTTCAGAACCTCTCCCGTAGGTATATTAGCATCAACGGCATCATAATATTCTTCACTATCATCGAATAATTTGTAAATGGCCATCTTGTAGTACTTGTTATCTGATGGTAACTTTTTAGATATAACATAAAATAACTTACCCTTATTATCATAGTTCTCAAAATGTCTTGAGGAATCTTTAGTTGCCGTACACCATTTGGTACCAGCACCATAATAACAAGAACCTTCATGGTTTGTCGGGCTTACAATAACAAAGTTATCATCCTCATAGATTTTAATAGCACCATCGTTGTCTTGGACCGTTCTTCTATTTCTGTTAGTGTGGGTAGATAAAACATCACGTAATTGGTCAATACTCTCGTATTGGTTGATGTCCTTTACTGGTAAGTTTTCTTGATAACGAACAAACTCAGGAACTAATTTTACCGCATCATTTAAGTTTTGTTCAAAGTTTGTGGGTGATATAGTTCTACCCAAGAAATTGATGAACTTTAGATTCTGTGACAGTTGAGTAGCTGCGGTAATGATACTCTTCAATTGTTCCAAATTGAACTTACCTCTGTACTTCTGAATGAAGTCTTCCCTTCTACCCTCTAACAATACTTTACCCAAACTCATGAAAATGTTTTAAGATAAATATTACAATACCCAAGAATCTTTTAAATAACCGAAGTAATCAAAGTAATCTTTTAATTTTTCGTAGACCAAATCAGCCAATTCTTGGTTATAATATTTCTGATAATGTTGAATGTTACCTATATATTCATCCCGTGGGTTCTCACCCTTGAATCTGTTTTCAGAAATGTATTCGAACCCTCTATCAAGGTGAGGTAATTTCATCAACATGGGTATCTTTTCAATGTCTTCCCTCATATGTTCCATTCTAATAATATAGTCGGGTTTCCTCCCAATCTTTTCCCACTGACCCATATAAAAGTCATCGTTAGACTCAGGGTATCTACCTTCAATAAAATAAATCTCTTTTAACCACCTTTCGAAGGAATAACCATATTCTTTATTCCCCTCTTCCCGTGTCTCATCTAAAAACCCTGAAACCGCTCGGGAATATGGGTTTCTTGTGTTACATATAATTGGTAAGTGTTCCAACCCTTCAGGTATTCCTTGAGCATGGGTGAATGGACCAGTCTTCCAAACCAAAAAATCTTCATTATGATTATATAAATCTTCACACCCTGAGTGAGTCATAAAAACAGAAACACCACGAGAACCACAACCCGCAGTTCCCCACCAAATAAAACCATATTCTTTTGAACTATTCATATTATTTACTGTAAAAACAAATACAATATATTTATGTGTATAATCTATAAATAAAACAAAAAAAATAAATAACCATGGGTTGCGGATGTAAAAACAAAAATCAGGGTCAGGCTACACAACAGACTGTTCAAACACAACAGAGTTCAGCTTCACAAGTGGTGCAAAACGCCATCAAGAAAACTGTAGAAAAGTATTACGAGAAGAAGTAATACACTATTTTTTCTTTAATTTTATCAAAGGGGAAATTTTCCCCTTTTTTTATATTTATTGATATGACAATCGACCAATTAAATGACTTATTTATTGAGCGTGAGTATGATGACATAAAAGACTTTGTCAAAAAAGTATTCAACAACAACTATCTGTCTTTCTATAATTTCTTAGAAAAGAAAATGGATGTGTCTATTGATTATGTTACAGATTTCTTTATGGAAGAGATACCACACGCATACCTTAAAATCATGCATAGTAAAAATCCAGAATCAACAATCGACTATGTTGTTGATGAATATTTAGGTGACGTAAAAAAAGAAGGTGATAAATACTATATGATAATGAGTCGAGATGATTTATCAGAGTTTTTCGATGATAGTGGAAGAAACAGTACAGCTAAAGATGTTGCAAAAAGAGTATTGTCAGACGAATCAACAGATTGGTATTATGACGACACGGTTGAAGTATCAACAACTGTCGATGAATTAGATGATGGAAACTTTGATAATTTAATACATAAGTTTTTTGTTAAACACGAGGGTGAAGAATATGATGGTGAAATTATCACTCCCGAATTCATGAAAAATACCACACCGAGTGAATTGTCTGATATGATTTCTAAATTAGATGATGACCTATCGTCTAATCTTATGAATCTTTATTCCGTTGCCGAGAACTACGCATACGAAGAGGAAATTTACGACTTAGTTAATAGAGAACTAAAAGATTTCTTTGGCACTGAGAAGTGGGGTGATTATATAACCAGCCAAATCAAAAAGATTGACGGAACCGTAGTAAATAGAGAAACATTCAGAGTTGATGTTACTAATCTATTGAACAAAATAGTACCTGAATACATTGATATGTACATCACTGAACCTGATAATCAATTTGAGTATCAAGGGAATTTGGAAAATGTTATTAAAGATTGGTTCAATGAGACTGGAGATTATTTAGATTTTAGAGTACCGGACTACCCTGACTATCGTTTGATAACAAAACAAATTAATGATTTGTATTCAGATTATATCTAACTGAACTTGTCTTTTTTTAATTTATAGTATATTTTTCATAAAAAAGGACATGAGAGTAAACGCTCTAATTATCGATGATTTTTATTCAAACCCCGAAGAGGTTAGGGAGTTTGCACTTCAACAAGAATTTAAAGTTCGTGGTAACTATCCAGGTATGAGAACTGAACCTTTTGCCAATGAGGATATAAAAGAAACTATTGAATCAATTATTGAACCGTTCGCAGGTAAAATAACTAGATGGCACACAGAATACACAGGATGTTTTCAATACACAACGGCATATGACCGTTCATGGATTCACGCCGACTCATGGAATGATTGGGCTGGTGTGTTGTATCTAACACCAAACGCACCCGCATCTTCAGGTACTGGTATTTTTAGACATAAGAAGACCGGCTTAGTTAGTTGGGACTTGAAGGTAAGAACGAAAGAGGAAACCGAAAACTGTGAGGCTATTCACGAAGCCCAAGATTACACAAAATGGGAAGTTCTTGATAACTTTGGAAACGTTTTCAATAGACTCGTAATGTACCGTGGTGATAATTTTCATCAATCAATGGATTATTTTGGTAAGGACATCAATGACGGTCGTCTATTCCAAGTATTCTTTTTTAATACAGAAAAATAATATGAGACAATATTTTGCAGAACAACTAATCAATCCAGATTTGGATATCGAAAGATATGTTGAAGAATTTAAGAAAAACAAAGTGGTTGTAATACACGACTTTCTAAAACAGGACCAAGCTGAAATAATGTATAATTGGTTCAATAATGAAATGCCAGCAGATTGGTGGGAAGCTTCAAGTTTTCCTGGTATTAAAGAAAAAAAAGTGGCGTTTGTAAGAAACTTACCTGAAAACCAAGTAAAGATTTTTGAAAACTATCAACATGTAACTAAAGAATTTAAAGATGGTAACTTCTCTTATCATTTTTATCGGACAGATAAGAATCACGTTGAGGGTTGTGATTGTCACGAATGTGAAGTAAGAGAGTTTTTGGACTCAAAGGAGATAATAGATTTTATTTCAAGAGTATCTGGTGATAAGAAAACACATACCGACGAGGTTTTCGCAGCTTGTTACACTGCGGGTGACTTTTTATCTCCACACTTAGACTCACCAAATGGTTCATTAGGATTTGTATATCAAATGACTAAGAATTGGTTACCTCAGTATGGTGGTTTACTACACTTTATGGATGATGAAAAAACAAAGGTTGAACGAGTAGAAGTTCCTGAGTTCAATAGTTTAACACTATTCTATCTACCACCAGGTAAAGGTAAATGGCATTATGTTTCCCATGTCTCACCGGGAGTTGAAGAAATGAGATTAACTTACACAGGATGGTATAAATAAAAAAAGGAGGTTAAAAACCTCCTTTTTTTATTCTGTTGGTATTAGTTCAGGATATAATTCAAAGATAAACTTTGTTAATGTTTGAGGACAGTAACAACTGTTTTTACTACTGTCATTAACCCAACCTTTATCGAACTTTAAGAATAGTGGTGTGTACATCTTTATTCTACTATCATATAAAGAATCAACATCAACACCAATATCGATTAAGTCATCCATAACATCCTCAAGGTAAGATTCATAAAATGATACATTTGGAAATATATTATTAAATTCCTCTAAAACATTATCAACTTTATATATGTCCTTTTCTTTATCAAAAAAAGGTCTTAAAGCCACTTTGGTTTCAAAAATGCGTTTTGGATATATGAACCAAATAAACTTTTTGTCTTGAACCAATTTTTGATAGTATTCTCCCTTACCAAGAACTGACAACATATTATCTAAGATTTGGTCCAGTAATCCAAGATACTAAGCTTCTTCTAACCCCGTCAGTAACAGGAGTTACACGGTGCAAACAAAAGGTTGGGAAAATAATCATAGACCCTTTTTCTTTTGGGAATGTAAAAGTGTCGTGACCAATATTCATTTGAACGTTTCCACCCTCATATTCGTCTTCATTACTCAACTGAATAACTACTGAAAGTTTTCGACTACAAACCGTTTCACCGATGTCGGTATGCCAATTGTAATGACCACCATTTTCACCCCAATATTCAGTAAATTGAACGTCATCCCCAAAACCAGTCAAATCAAAATTCCATAGGTCATTGTTAGCTGTTACCACATACTCACCAATTCTTTCAAAAATCCACTGTGTTTCAGAATTACATTCAATAAAACCAATCATACTTCTTCTTACATTATGGTCTTCTACGGTCTCTTCACCACCAATCAAACCATTATATAATTCTAAACTCTTACCAATTTTTATAATCTCTTCGATTTCTTCATCTGTAAAAGCATTCTTAAACCAATAGTAGTTCATGTAATCAATTTCCTTACTACGGTAGTTTTGTAAAAAAGGTTCTGCGTATATCATAATTGTATTTTTTCTAATAATAGACAACATAATATTCAAAATAAAGGAATATGTCTTATGTTTAAAATAAAAAAATGAGAAGAAAAATAATTGATTGTTTCACCTTTTTTAATGAGTTAGACTTACTCAAGTTTAGATTAGAAGAACTTTATGATAAAGTTGATAACTTCATATTAATTGAATCTACAAAGACATTTACGGGTAGTATTAAACCACTTTACTATTCATTAAATAAAGATGAATTTGAGAAGTGGAACGACAAAATTATTCATGTGGTTGTTACAGATATGCCTACAAATCTTCCTCAATATAAAATTGATGAGCTAGTATCATTACCTGAAATCCGAGATATCAACTGGGTAAGAGAACATCATCAAAGACGTTCAATAACAAAAGGTTTAAGTCGTTTGAACTTAAATTTTGATGACGTAATTATTATGTCAGATTTAGATGAAATACCTGACATGGACATCTTACTGAATAACATAAAGTTTTTAGATATGGGTCCAATAGTATTTGAACAAGATTGGTACATTTGGAATCTTGATTGGATGAAAGGTATGAAATGGAGAGGTTCATCGGTATTTTTATATTCACATTACATAAACAATAAAGATATTTTCCAACACATTAGAAATTTACGTTGGGATGAAGTTAATGAAGATTCTGAATTCACAACGGTGTCGGGTGGTTGGCACTTTTCATGGTTTGGTAGCTCTGAATTCATAAGAAGAAAGATGTTCTCTTTTGCCCATACTGAAACAGCAACGGAATATTTTAGAAACTTAAAAAATATTGAATACTTAGTTCGTGAAGGTCTAACCCCTGAGGAACCAAATGGTGAACCCATGAAGTTATTATCCACTGATAATATAAGCAGACGATTACCTAAGAACATTGAGATGATACCAAACTTCTCATATGAAAAGTTTTCAAAGGTTTATGATTGTTTTATGTTTTCACACGAATTAGACATATTAAATCTGAGATTACATGAGTTGTATGAATATGTTGATTATTTCGTTATTGTAGAATCAAATGAAACACACTCAGGTTTACCTAAACCACTTTATTTTAGGGAGAACCAACATCTATTTGAAAAGTTTTCAGATAAGATAATCAACGTCGTAATTGAGGGTTTCCCTACTCCAACAAAAGACCAAGACCCAAATTGGTTCAGAGAAAATTTCCAAAGAAATCAAATATTAACGGTCCTACAATCTTTGGATATGAAAGATGATGATTGTGTAATGTTATCGGATGTTGATGAAATACCTGATAGAAATTCAGTTATGAATGTAAGACATCATTCGAGAAGGTCTCAAGTTATAACATTTAGACAGAGATGGTTTACTTGGAATTTTGAATTAGAGGACAACCAAGAATGGCCAGGTACTCAGATTATGTTTTGGTCTGATTTCAAAAAAACCACACCTCAAAAAATTAGAGACGGTAGATATAATATCGGTGTAGTAAGTGAAGAAATCAGAGGTTGGCATTTATCATGGTTTGGTGACAACAATACAATACACGAAAAATTAAAAAGTTTTGCCCATCAAGAAATTGGTTCAAAAACTGATGAGGACCTTGATATCGCTAGATTGGAAAAAAGAGCATTGGTTGAGAGTACTCTAAAATCAACACATGGTTGGGACTTCTTCCCCGTTATGAGACATATTTACGAAGAAGGTCGTTTGTACGAACTAGTAAATAGAAATAAAAACCAAAAGTTTTTAATAGACTTCTTTTAAATTTTAGTTGATAACGCCAAAATTCTAGCGTATCTGAAAGAATTGTCGATTGGGTGTGGTATATTAAAATGTTTTCTCAAATCATCGTTTGTTTGAATATTTTTACTTTCAACCCAATCGATTGTTGGTTGTTTTGGATTTTCACTAATTTCCATATCAACTATGATTGGACTTTTCATTGACTTAAGAACTGCAACTCTTGAGAAGTTACTCCAATATGATGCAATAATTGTATCACACTCAGATAACAACCAAATTTCAAAAAACGTTTTCATTACATCATATATTGTTTTTTTGGTATTTTTTGAATAATGTACTGCTTGTCCAGGAATTGCAAATATTCTATCATTACCGTACCTGTTTTTCAAATCGAAAATAACTTGTTCATCATCACTACAAACAAATAATTTTTCATCACCGTCTGATATTGCATCAATAACTTTGTTAAATGTTTCAATCGTATAATTTGAAATTTCAGGTACGTCACCCCAAAAACGATTAGTTCTAATATGAACCCCAATAGTTATTTTGTTTTCTTCTTTTAACTTGTTTTTTAAGTATTCATAATTTTCCCTAAACTCATCTTCAAACACTAACAAATTATTTAATAACTTACTGAAACAATTTTCAGGAGTTAATCCCATTTTATCTAATTTAGTTTTGTATTTTGGATTTTCAAAAATGTATGGGATAAAATTTTGATTACTGTATATGTAAACACAGTCAGCCATTGGAAACTTTTCACTGATAGTACTGTTCTTAAAAAAATCTAAATTACTTAGTAAATCTGATTCAATATTAAATCTACCTCTTTTTAATGGTAGTTGTTTCCAATCTTCATTCCACCAATCAATTGGGGATGTAAATACATCTGCGTATGTTACATCATCATCAAGTTTGATTCTGAAGTTATAGTCATTTAATAGTGCCAATAAATAAGAACTAACTAAACCAAAAAGTCTATCACCCAAACCACCATTTTGTGTTGAATAAACTAAAAATTTATTATCAATAGGGTTGTAATACATATCCATAAATAAAATAATAAAAAATATGTATCAAAAAAAAAGGACTGTTAAATCAGTCCTCTTCTTTTTATTTCGGTTTCGAGTATTTCTAACTCGTTTTCATAACTTTCCAAAGTTTTAGTTTGTATTTGAATTGCCTCAACAATAATTGGGATTATCTGTGCGTAGTGTACATAATAACCTTGCTCTTCACTACCTCCAACAAGTTCAGGAAAATATTCCATCACTTCCTGTGCAATAACACCGATATCTTTTACCCCTGTCACTTCTTCGGTTGGTTTACCATCTACTAAAACTCTCCAATAATATTCAACACCTCTCATTTTCAAGACCTTTTCTAAAGCACTTTCAATAACTCTCAAGTTTTCTTTAAATCTTAAATCTGATGTTGAACCTACACTACCTGTACTACCCGCCAATCCACTAGCACCTGCAGCACCTGAAGGTCCTTGGTCACCCGTAGCTGCTGGTGATGCCGTGGGTCCTTGGTCACCTTTAGGTCCTTTAGGTCCTGGTGACGGTGCACCTGGTAATCCTGTAGGTCCTTTACCTCCCGTAGGTCCCTGTATTTGTGGTCCTGGAGCCCCTTGAGGTCCTATTGGTCCTTTTGGTGACGAACCCTGTGGTCCTATTGGTCCTTTTGGTCCTATCGGCCCTTTTGGTCCCGCAGGTGCGATAGGTCCTTTTGGTCCTTTTGGTCCTGCAGGTGCTGTTGGTCCTTTTGGTCCCTTTGGTCCTGCAGGTGCTGTTGGTCCCTTATCACCAGTTGGCCCTGTGGGTCCTGTTGGTCCAGGCGCCCCTGTTGGTCCAGGTACTGATGGTCCTATAGGTCCTTTAAAACCTTTTAATCCTTTATGTGAATCACCAGTTGGTCCTGTTGGTCCTTGAGGTCCTTGTGTTGAATCACCTGTCGGTCCCACACCACCCTGTGTAGATGCACCTGTTGGTCCTACACCTCCTTGAGTGGATGCACCTCCACCACCCGTATTACCTCTTGGGCCTTGTGGTCCTTGGTTACCTTGTGGACCTATTGGTGAGTTACCTTGAGGTCCTTTTGGACCCTTTGGAGATGAGCCCTGTGGTCCCTTAGGCCCTTTTGGTGAGTTACCTTGAGCTCCTTTGAAACCTTTGTCCCCTTTTGCACCTATTGGACCTTTAATACCTTTAGGTCCTGTAGGTGCAGTTGGACCTTTTGGTCCTTTTGGTCCTGCAGGTGCAATTGGACCTTTTGGACCCTTTGGTCCTGCAGGTGCAGTCGGTCCTTTATCTCCACCATCACCTGTTGGGCCTGTTGGTCCAGTTGGTCCAGGTCCTCCTTGACTGTTATCACCTGTTGGCCCAACACCACCCTGTGTTGAAGCACCTGTCGGACCTACACCACCTTGTGTAGAATCTCCTGTACCACCTTGAGGTCCTCTACCACCTTGACCACCTTGGTTACCTTGTGGACCGATTGGTGAATTACCCTGAGGTCCTTTAGGTCCTTTTGGTGATGAACCCTGTGGTCCCTTAGGTCCTTTTGGTGATGAACCTTGAGCACCTTTAAAACCTTTATCTCCTTTTGGTCCTTTAGCACCTTTTGGCCCTTTTGGTCCTGCAGGTGCGATTGGTCCCTTTGGCCCTTTTGGTCCTGCAGGTGCAGTTGGTCCTTTAGGTCCTTTTGGTCCTGCAGGTGCGGTTGGACCTTTATCTCCACCATCTCCTGTAGGTCCCGTCGGTCCTGTAGGTCCGAGTCCTCCTTGGCTGTTATCTCCTGTTGGCCCACCAGCACCTTGTGTAGAATCACCCGTTGGTCCTACACCTCCTTGAGTGGATGAACCTGTCGGTCCAACACCACCTTGTGTAGAATCACCTGTACCTCCCTGAGCTCCTCTTGAACCCTGACTACCTTGGTTACCTTGTGGTCCGATTGGTGAACTACCCTGAGGACCTTTCGGTCCCTTTGGTGATGAACCTTGAGGTCCTTTTGGACCCTTTGGTGAACTACCTTGAGCTCCCTTAAAACCTTTATCTCCTTTAGGTCCTTTAATACCTTTAATACCTTTCGGTCCTTGTGGGGCTGTAGGTCCTTTTGGACCCTTTGGACCTGTTGGTGCAGTTGGACCTTTTGGTCCTTTTGGACCTGCAGGTGCTGTTGGTCCCTTATCACCTGTTGGTCCTGTTGGTCCTGTCGGTCCTGTATCACCACCAGCACCTTGGCTACTATCTCCTGTTGGTCCACCCGCTCCTTGAGTAGAGTCACCTGTCGGTCCTACTCCACCCTGTGTTGACGCACCTGTTGGTCCTGTCGGTCCTTGTACTGAGTCACCTCCACCACCTTGAGCTCCTCTTGTTCCTTGAGAACCTTGACCTCCTTGTGGACCTATGGGTGAACTACCCTGTGGACCTTTTGGGCCTTTTGGTGAGTTACCTTGAGGACCTTTTGGACCTTTTGGTGAGTTACCTTGAGCTCCTTTGAAACCTTTATCTCCTTTGTTTCCTATTGGACCTTTTAATCCCTTATTACCTTTTGGTGCTGTGGGACCCTTATCACCTGTCGGACCTGTTGGTCCTGTTGGTCCAATGTCACCTGTAGCTCCTTGACTACTATCACCTGTTGGCCCACCAGCTCCTTGAGTGGAGTCACCTGTTGGTCCTGTTGGTCCTTGTACTGAATCACCACCACCACCTTGAGCTCCTCTTGTTCCTTGAGAACCTTGGTTACCCTGAGGTCCAATTGGCGAATTACCCTGAGGACCTTTGGGTCCTTTTGGTGATGAACCCTGAGGTCCTTTTGGTCCCTTTGGTGAGTTACCTTGAGAACCTTTAAAACCTTTGTCACCCTTCGGTCCTTTGATACCTTTGATACCTTTTGGTCCTTGTGGAGCTGTTGGACCTTTTGGCCCTTTTGGTCCTGCGGGTGCCGTGGGTCCTTTATCTCCACCCGCACCTGTCGGTCCTTGGTCACCTAATGGACCTGTCGGACCTGTTGGTCCTGTTACACCCTTTGGTGATGCACCACCTTGTCCTTTTGGTCCTGTGGTTCCTTGAGAACCTCTACTACCCTTGTCGGTATCAGGATTGGAATCACCTTTGATACCTTTTAATCCTTTTACACCTTTGGCTCCTGTCGCCGGATAACCTTTCCATCCCGCACTATCAATAACAGTTTCATTACCTTTAGTTTTTAACGCAACTGAAATGTGAACTTGTGTGTCTGATGTGAATCCTGTAAGTTGTTCGTTAACTCTCAATAGTTGTGTATTACTATTGAAGAAACCCATCATGTTGGTTACAGAATTTGAATTAAATATTATAGTAGATGCTGAAGCACCTGAGAAATATATTCTTCCGTCTGCGGGTACAATACTAATTAACTTTGCCATTATTCAACAACTTTTAATAAAAAGTCCAATTTTTCATTCATCATGTTTATTCTCGTCTGTTGTTCTTGGATAGAACCGATAGCAACTGTTACTAATTTATTATATTGAACTGTTTTATAACCTAGTTTATTAGTAAATACAACCTCAGGTACTACTTGCTCAACATCTTGTGCAATAAATCCAATATCTTGTCCTTTTTTATGAGTATATGATTCAGTTACCTCATCATTCTTCCAATCAAAATATAGTCCTTTAAGTTTCAAAAGTTTAGTCAAATTACCTTTTAAACTTTCAACATTTTTCTTTAATCTACTATCTGAAGGAGAACCTTGAGGTCCTTTAGAACCTTGTGGTCCTCTCGGTCCTTTTGCTCCTTGTGGCCCGATAGGTCCTTTTGGTCCTTTACCCGAACCTGTTGTACTACCAATAACACCCTTGTCACCTGTCGGACCTGGGCTTGATGAACCACTTGCACCTTTTTGACCTTTTCCACCTTTAGGTCCCTTCGGTGCTGTTGTGGCATTTGGTCCTGGAGGGCCTACAGGTCCTTTTGGTCCTGGCGAACCTGGTGAACCTGTTGGGCCTGGAGCACCTGTTGGTCCAGGTCCACCTGGTGTTGAATCACCTGTTGGTCCTACTCCACCCTGTGTAGATGCACCTGTTGGTCCTACTCCACCTTGTGTTGAATCACCCGTAGCTCCTGTATTACCTCTTGGTCCTTGTGGTCCTTGTGGTCCTCCAGGTCCTTGTGGAGACCCTCCAGTTGGTCCTGTAGGTCCAATTGGTCCAATTGGTGAAGCACCTGGAGCACCCTGAGGTCCAATATTTCCTTGAGGTGAACTACCTTGCGGTCCTTTAGGACCCTTTGGTGAGTTACCTTGTGGACCCTTAGGTCCTTTTGGTGAGTTACCTTGAGCTCCCTTGAAACCTTTATCTCCTTTTGGTCCTATAGGTCCTTTAATACCTTTTGGTCCTTGTGGTGCTGTTGGACCCTTAGGTCCCTTTGGACCTGCAGGTGCAGTTGGCCCTTTTGGTCCTTTTGGTCCTGCAGGTGCAGTCGGTCCTTTATCTCCTGGGTCACCAGTTATTCCTGTAGGTCCTGTTGGTCCAATACCTCCTTGGCTATTATCTCCTGTTGGTCCTACACCACCCTGAGTAGACGAACCTGTTGGTCCAACACCACCCTGTGTGGAATCTCCCGTACCACCTTGAGGTCCTCTACCACCTTGAGCACCCTGACCACCTTGTGGTCCAATTGGCGAATTACCCTGAGGACCTTTAGGGCCTTTTGGTGATGAACCTTGCGGTCCCTTAGGTCCCTTAGGTGAGTTGCCTTGAGCCCCTTTGAAACCTTTATCACCCTTAGGTCCGTTAATACCTTTAATACCTTTCGGTCCTTGTGGTGCCGTAGGTCCTTTTGGTCCTTTTGGTCCTGCAGGTGCAGTTGGACCTTTTGGTCCTTTTGGTCCTGCAGGTGCAGTTGGACCTTTATCTCCTGGGTCACCTGTCGGACCTGTTGGTCCTGTTGGTCCTGCAACACCTTTAGTTGAATCACCTGTTGGTCCTCCTGCTCCTTGTGTTGAATCACCTGTCGGTCCTACTCCACCCTGTGTTGAATCTCCAGTACCTCCAGTACCTCCTCTTGAACCCTGACCACCTTGGTTACCCTGAGGTCCAATTGGTGAGTTACCCTGAGGTCCTTTGGGTCCCTTTGGTGAGTTACCCTGAGGGCCTTTTGGTCCTTTAGGTGATGAACCTTGAGGTCCTTTTGGTCCCTTTGGCGATGAGCCTTGAGCTCCCTTAAAACCTTTATCACCTTTAGGTCCTTTAATACCTTTAATACCTTTAGGTCCTTGTGGTGCAGTTGGACCTTTTGGTCCCTTTGGTCCTGCCGGTGCAATTGGACCCTTTGGTCCCTTTGGTCCTGCAGGTGCTGTTGGACCTTTGTCTCCTGTTGGTCCTGTTGGTCCTGTTGGTCCTATATCACCACCAGCTCCTTGGCTACTTGCACCTGTTGGTCCTTGAGGTCCTTGTGTTGAATCACCTGTCGGTCCCACACCACCTTGTGTTGAATCTCCACCACCACCTTGAGCACCTCTACTACCTTGAGCTCCACCTGTTCCTTGTGGTCCGATTGGTGATGAACCTTGAGGTCCTTTAGGTCCCTTTGGTGATGAACCTTGCGGTCCTTTAGGTCCCTTTGGTGATGAACCTTGCGGTCCTTTAGGTCCCTTTGGTGAGTTACCTTGAGCACCTTTGAAACCCTTGTCTCCCTTGGGTCCTTTAATACCCTTGATACCTTTTGGTCCTTGTGGTGCTGTTGGACCTTTTGGTCCTTTATCACCTTTAGGTGCCGTTGGACCCTTAGGTCCTTTTGCCCCTGCAGGTGCAGTTGGTCCTTTATCTCCTGTCGGTCCTTGAACTCCAATTGGTCCCGTAGGTCCTACAGGTCCTTGAACTGAATCACCTACACCACCTTGAGTACCTCTACCTCCTTGTGCCCCACCTGTTCCTTGTGGGCCGATTGGTGAGTTACCCTGAGGTCCTTTCGGACCCTTTGGTGATGAACCTTGAGGACCTTTCGGTCCTTTAGGTGAATTACCCTGAGCACCTTTGAAACCTTTGTCACCCTTAGGTCCCTTAATACCTTTGATACCTTTTGCACCCTGAGGTGCAGTTGGACCCTTTGGTCCCTTTGGACCTGCTGGTGCAATTGGTCCTTTTGGTCCCTTTGGTCCCGCAGGTGCAGTCGGTCCTTTATCACCTGTTGGTCCTGTTGGTCCTGTTGGTCCAATATCACCACCAGCACCTTGGCTACTATCTCCTGTTGGTCCACCAGCTCCTTGAGTAGAGTCACCTGTTCCTCCTGTTGCCCCTTGATTACCTTTACTTCCTGTTGTACCCTGACTTCCTTGTGGTCCAATATCACCTTGAGCACCTTTAGCTCCCGCATCACCCTTACTACCTTTTACACCTTTTAGACCTTTGTCTCCACCCTCTGATTTAGGACCCTTAGGAAATACTTCACCTGTCGGTCCCAATGTTCCTTTCTCACCTTTGATGTTCGTATCAGGTCCCGCCCAATATCCATCAGCGGCAACCATTTGAGTACCCCCAACATAAAGACCCTTATTGAATCTTGAGTTACCATAAAGAGTTAGTGGTGTGTCTGAGTCAGATATTCTATATATCTTAAACGGTGAACCCGCAGTTGGCTTGAACGATACATCTAAGTTTGGTCCCGAAGAATCAATCTCCATAATATAGTAACCACCCGTACCACTGAATTCAATGTGGGGGTTAGTATTTGAGGTATTACCTGATGGATATATTACAATTCCGTCTGCCACGTTACAACTTAGATTTCAATAAATTTATTTTATCTTCAATAATACTTATCATATCATTCTGTTCTTTTACCGATTCAATAAGAACCGCATTCAATTTTTCATAAATAATACCATAATACCCATTATCTCTTTGGTAAACCATTTGTGGATAATGTTCCATTAATTCTTGAGCTATCAATCCAATGTCGTGTAATCTATCATGACTCTTATTGAATTCATAATCAGGTGAATCTTCAGACCAATCATATTCTTTAACGCTTAACTTCATTAATGAATTAAGTGAATTTTGTAATGTTGAAATCGCCTTTTTTAATTTTCTATCTGATGGATTACAACACTGAAGTTGACAACTCCCACCCATAACTTGAGCATTACCATTTTCCCAAACATTCATTTGAAATACATCACACACATCACAAGCACTATTATCATATAAAGGGTCAGCATTGTTACAGTCAGGCGACGCAACATTTGAATAAATTGCAAAATTACCTGTCGAGAAATTGTAATTACAGTCATCCCAAAACTTAGCAGAAGCGTCAATTAGATAACAAGATACTGTTGGACCTTTATCACCCTTAAGTCCTTTAAAACCTTTATCACCTTGTGCTCCTTGGAGTCCTTTGTTACCCTTATCACCTTTTACACCTGTTGAAATGCCCTTATTTCCTTTTGCCCCTTTGGGTCCTTTTGGTCCTGGTAATGCTGCGTTACCACCATCACCACTCGGTCCTTTATCGCCGACCGCACCTTTGAATGAACTACCCTGAGCACCTGTCGGTCCTTGAGCTCCTGGTGTTGCAGGTCCTGGTGAACCTTGTGGTCCTCCCGGTCCTTGAGGTCCTTGTGGTGAGTTACCCTGAGGTCCCTTTGGTCCTTTAGGTGAGTTACCTTGGGGTCCTTTTGGTCCCTTTGGTGAACTTCCCTGAGGTCCTTTGAAACCTTTTTCACCCTTAGGTCCTTTCGGTCCTTTGTTACCTGCAGGTCCTTTTGGTCCGGCATTACCAGGAACACCAGTACCTCCCTGAGTACCTATAACCCCTTTTGGTCCTTTTGCACCTTTCGGTCCTTTTGGTCCTGCAGGTGCGGTTGGCCCTTTTGGTCCTTTTGGTCCTGCAGGTGCCGTAGGTCCTTTTGGTCCCTTTGGTCCTGGAGGTGCTGTAGGTCCTTTATCACCTGGGTCACCAGGTATACCGGTAGGCCCTGTTGGTCCAATACCTCCTTGACTATTATCTCCTGTCGGCCCTACTCCGCCTTGGGTCGAAGCACCTGTCGGTCCTACACCTCCTTGAGTGGATGCCCCTGTTGGTCCTGTATTACCTCTTGAACCTTGTGGTCCTTGGTTACCTTGAGGTCCAATTGGCGAGTTACCCTGAGGACCTTTAGGTCCCTTTGGTGATGAACCTTGTGGTCCCTTTGGTCCCTTTGGTGAGTTACCCTGAGCTCCTTTGAAACCTTTGTCACCCTTAGGTCCTTTAATACCTTTGATACCCTTTGGTCCTTGTGGTGCTGTTGGACCCTTGGGTCCTTTTGGTCCTGCAGGTGCAATTGGTCCCTTAGGTCCTTTTGGTCCCGCAGGTGCAGTCGGTCCTTTATCTCCACCATCACCTGTTGGACCTGTTGGTCCAGTTGGTCCGGGTCCTCCTTGACTGTTATCTCCTGTTGGACCTACACCACCTTGTGTTGATGCACCAGTAGGTCCTACCCCACCTTGTGTTGATGAGCCAGTAGGTCCTGTATTACCTCTTGAACCTTGTCCCCCTTGAGTACCTGTTGGTCCTTGTGGTGAACTACCTTGAGGACCTTTTGGACCCTTTGGTGATGAACCTTGCGGTCCTTTTGGTCCCTTTGGTGAGTTACCCTGAGCTCCTTTAAAACCTTTATCACCCTTCGGTCCTTTGATACCCTTGATACCTTTTGGACCTGGAGGTGCGGTAGGTCCTTTATCACCTTTAGCTCCTGCAGGTGCTATTGGTCCTTTTGGACCCTTTGGTCCTGCAGGTGCAGTTGGTCCTTTTGGCCCCTTAGGACCTGCGGGTGCAGTAGGTCCTTTATCTCCACCATCTCCTGTTGGTCCTGTAGGACCTGTTGGTCCACCAGCACCTTGGCTGTTATCCCCTGTTGGTCCACCCGCACCTTGCGTTGAATCTCCTGTTGGCCCACCTGCCCCTTGTGTCGAATCTCCTCCTCCTCCTTGTGCACCTCTACCTCCTTGTGCTCCACCTGTTCCTTGAGGTCCAATTGGTGAGTTACCCTGAGGTCCTTTAGGTCCCTTTGGTGAATTACCCTGCGGACCCTTAGGTCCTTTGGGTGATGAGCCCTGAGCTCCTTTAAAACCTTTATCTCCTTTAGGTCCTTTAATACCTTTAATACCCTTTGGTCCTTGTGGGGCTGTCGGTCCTTTATCACCTTTAGCCCCCGCAGGTGCTATTGGTCCTTTTGGACCTTTCGGCCCTGCAGGTGCAGTAGGTCCCTTTGGTCCTTTAGGTCCTGTCGGAGCAGTTGGACCTTTATCACCACCATCACCTGTTGGTCCTGTTGGTCCTGTTGGTCCTGCAACTCCTTGGCTATTATCACCAGTCGGTCCAGTGTCTCCTTGTACTGAATCACCTGTTGGTCCTACACCTCCTTGAGTGGATGCACCTGTTGGTCCTGTATTTCCTCTGTTACCTTGTGGTCCTTGTCCTCCTTGGTTACCAATTGGTGAATTACCTTGAGAGCCCTTAAAACCTTTATCACCTTTAGGTCCTTTAATCCCTTTAATACCTTTAGGTCCTGTAGGTGCAGTAGGTCCTTTTGGTCCTTTTGGTCCTGCAGGTGCAGTTGGACCTTTTGGTCCTTTTGGTCCCGTAGGTGCTGTGGGACCTTTGTCACCACCATCACCAGTTGGACCTGTAGGTCCTGTCGGTCCTGCAACTCCTTGGCTATTATCTCCTGTTGGACC
>Ga0172367_10002663_pt1 | contig 24227 bp, 20 predicted proteins | sample Lak10m_FD_114542 | JGI IMG/M metagenome (GOLD analysis project Ga0172367, IMG submission 114542) | Freshwater microbial communities from Kabuno Bay, South-Kivu, Congo - kab_022012_10m | ecosystem: Environmental > Aquatic > Freshwater > Lake | place: Democratic Republic of the Congo: South-Kivu... | reverse complement strand
ACTTGGTTTGAATATCTTGCAGTCGACCACCTATTTCCTGAATGGGACATGTGGACTCAGTTTGCGGTTGACGAACAGCAACAGGCTCTTAAGCTTGATGCCCTTAAGCATACGCATCCTGTTGAAGTCCCAGTGCGTCATCCAGATGAAATTAGAACAATATTCGATGCGATTAGCTACAGCAAGGGAGCAAGCGTTATTCATATGCTGTATCACTATTTGGGTGCAAATGATTTTCAAAAAGGTCTACAAAACTATCTCAAAGAGTATTCGTATAAAAATACACGCACTAGGGATCTTTGGAGATCGCTCGAGAGTGCTTCATCAAAGCCCGTTTCAGACTTTATGGACTCCTGGACAAGCCAGAGTGGTTACCCACTTATGTACGTTGCCAAAAACAAAGATGGCGTCCTGCTTACTCAGAAAAGATTTTATATGAATCAAGCCGAACGTGCTTCTGAAAGCACAATCTGGCCAGTGCCGCTTTTGTCGCAGCACCCAGAACTTCCTGAAACACTAAAATCAAATAGTGATAATTTAAAATTAGAAAATTCTGAAAATGTGAGGCTCAATGTTGGAGGTAGTGGCTTTTATCGTACCGTATACAGCGCAGCCATACTCAATAATATTGCAAAGGACATTGCTGATAACACACTCCAGCCGTTAGATCGGTTATCGGTACTAGCCGATTTCACTGAGGCCTCAAAGGCGTCATATATGCCTTCCACTGAGGTTATGGATTTTCTGAAAAACTATAACCAAGAGTCTAATAGCGCAGTATGGGACGTCATTGCGGGTCTCCTGGGGAGTATACGTGCCGTTATGAATGATGATACCGTCCGTGAGGGCATGAAACCGTATGTAAGACAACTGGTCAGTAAAGAATTATCGCGGCTTGGATGGACACCGAAAGCCAATGAGCCCTATTTTGACTCTTTACTACGACCAACCATTTTGTCACTTGCAGCTGTCAGTGATCATAAGGATGTAGTGGATCACGCACTTGATCTCTTTAAAAAAGTAAGTCCTACAACCAACGCAATTAGTCCAGACATTCGTGGGCTCGTTTACGTTACTGCAGCTCGCCGAGGCGGAGAAGCTGAATTTAGAAAATTACTGTCTATGCATAACGCAAGTGCTTCAAGCGAGGAACGACTCAATCTTTGCTCGGCACTATGCAGCTTTGAGCAGCCCGAACTCTACAAGAAAGCACTTGCTCTTATTACGTCAAAGCATGTACGTTTACAAGATGTTGCCTACTGGTTAGTATACAGCTTTGGAAATCGGTTCAGCAGAGCGACAACCTGGAAGTGGATGAAGGACAATTGGAAGTGGCTGGAAAAAAATATTGGCGATGATTTGTCGTTCTATCGAATGCCTATTTTCGCGGCACGTAGCTCAAGCGACCATGCATTTTTAAAGTCATACAAGGATTTCTTTGGACCTGTTCTCTCTCCAGCATTCGAACGCGCTTACAACCAAGGAATCGAGATTATTCAGTGGCAGTCTGATTGGAAGAAAAGAGATTTAGCTGCACTTCAAAAATATTTTTCATAGCGCAATGTTGTGCAACGCTACAGGCTTCACACTAAAACGGTGAATGCAGGAAGGGCCGTGAGTTTTTAATGCACTAAGATGCTGTTTTGTGCCATACCCGACATGTTTCTCGAATCCATATTGAGGATAGATCGCAGCCTGTTCTTCCATGAAACGGTCCCGTGCAACTTTAGCCAAAATACTAGCCGCACTTACTGATATTTCTGTAGTGTCTGCCTTAATCTTTGTTATTACTTTTACATTGCTCGGAAGAAAATTGTAATTACCATCGATTATTACTGTACGGTACTCAGGAGCGATTGAATCAAGAGCTTGTTGCATTGCGAGAGAGATGGCGTGCGTAAGGCCATAATTATCAATATCCTGAGGGCTAGACCAACCAATACCATAAGCTAAGGCATACTTGATGATATTGTCATACGCGTTTTCACGCTGCTTTTTTGACATACATTTTGAATCCGTAAGATGCATTCTCTTAAGTATCTTTGATGTTGCGTCATCCAATAGTACGGCGCTTGCAACAACGGGGCCCGCAAGACACCCTCGCCCTACTTCATCGATTCCAACAATTCGCATATACTCATACTAACAAAAAAACCGCCCGAGTCGGGCGGTTCAGTAGATTCTAGATTCAAGCGTTTTTAGATTCTGCTGTTTTCTCTTCAGCTGCCTCAGCTGCTACAGGAGTTTCTTCTTTTGGTTCTTCAGGAAGTTCGTTTACTGAGCTATCAAATGCAACGCCAGTGAGACGGGCTGCTTTACCAGTTCGTGCACGCATATATGTTAGGTAGTTGCGTCGAACCTTGCTTCGCTTTGTTACTTCGACTTTCACGACAAGTGGTGAGTGTAGAAGGTATGATTTTTCAACACCAAGACCACCAGTTACGCGACGCACGACAATTGTGGATGTGAGGCTACCTTTTTTAGAAACACGGATAACCAAGCCTTCAAAGATTTGGATACGTTCTTTAGAGCCTTCCTTAATCTTTTGGTGTACACGGACAGTGTCTCCAGGGCGGACGTCAACAACTGCGTGTTTCTTGTATTTCTCTTCGATTGTTTTAATTACTGATGACATAATCATTAAATTCTACACTATTACCAGGGGTGGCGTCAAGTCTATTTAGGAGATACTTAAAATGTATTCTGGGTACGATTTTTTGCGCCTCATCAGGTATACTCTTTATATGGATTACAACGAACTAGCACTCAATCGACACAAAGAACTCAAAGGCAAAATCAGTGTTTCTCTAAAAGATACTCTTGATTCAGTTGATAAAATGAGCACATATTACACTCCTGGTGTTGCTGCGGTAAGTCAATATGTTGCCGAACACCCTGATCAAGCGCGTGATTATACGTGGAAGAATAATTCAGTTGCAGTAGTGAGTGATGGCTCTGCAGTCCTTGGTCTTGGCAATATTGGCCCCCTAGGTGCGCTGCCGGTCATGGAAGGTAAATCAATGTTATTTAAGCACTTTGCCAACATTGATGCTGTTCCAATCGTACTTGACGTTCATACTGCTGATGAGATTGTTGCTGCAGTTCAAGCAATTGCACCTAGTTTCGGAGGTATCAATTTAGAAGATATTGCGGCACCCGTCTGTTTTGAAGTTGAAGAAAAACTAAAAGATATATTGCCTATACCAGTATTTCATGACGACCAACATGGTACAGCTATTGTTGTGCTCGCTGGCTTGATTAATGCACTAAAAGTAACCGGAAAGCAGTTGGATGCATGTAAAATCGTTTGTGTTGGTGCCGGTGCTGCGGGAACTGCAATCATGAAACTTATACGGGCATATGGCAACCCGAATATACTAGCAGTTGATAGCACAGGCATAATTAGCAATGAGCGAACTGACCTCAACAAGGATAAAAAAGGATTACTTTCAGTAACGAATCCGCAGAATCAATCCGGATCATTACAAGACGCTCTACGTGGTGCGGATGTTTTTATAGGTGTATCAAAGGCAGGCCTACTAACTGCAGATATGGTACGCACAATGGCTAAAGATCCTATCGTATTTGCTATGGCTAATCCAACACCTGAAATTATGCCTGATGAAGCACAGGCCGCTGGAGTGGCTATTATGGCTACAGGGCGCAGTGATTTTCCAAACCAAGTTAATAATTCAATTGCATTTCCCGGTATATTTCGTGGAGCTTTAGATAATCACGTCTCAAAAATTACAGAAAAACATAAACTAGAAGTCGCACAAGTTATTGCAAGCCTTGTAGAAGATCCAACTCGCGATCACATTATACCAAGCACATTAGACGAGCGTCTCGTGCCTGCTATCGCTAAAGTAATTGTGTAATTATCCAAGTACTCTGAAGACTTCATCGTAGGTTGTTTCGCCAGAAAGCATTTTAAAAACTGCGTTATGTAACATTGTTAACATCCCAGCCTCTACGGCTGTAGCTTCTATCATTTGACTAGTTATTTCAGCACTTGGCTTCAGAAGGAGGCTTCGTAATGCCTCGCTCATAACCATCTGCTCACGAATAGCAATTTGCCCCTTAAATCCAAATGGATTTTCTTTCGTGCTGCCCTGCTTGTACAGCTTCATGTTCGTTATGTCTGGTTTTTTATACATTGAAGGAAGGGTCGCAATAATATCACTTATTTGTTTCTTCTGAGCATCATCCGGATCATATGCAATTTTTGATGAGTCGTCCAGTCTTCGAACTAAACGCTGAGCCATTATTAAACGTATGGCTGATGTAAAGAGCGGGTTTTGTCCTATAATATCAACCATCCTTGTGAGTGCCTGCGCCGATGAACCAGCGTGAAACGTTGATAGCACAAGATGCCCAGTCAGTGAAGCTTGTAATGCTGTTTTCGCTGTATCATTATCTCGAATCTCACCAACCATTACTACGTCTGGGTCAAGACGAAGTACAGCCCGCAGTTTATCTGCAAAATGTGTTTCATCTCCTTTTTCACTGGTAACGGAAATCTGGGTAACGCCGTCAAACTGGTATTCAACTGGGTCTTCAATAGTAATAATCTTGCGCGAATCGATATTTAATGTGTTGAGCATCGAGTATAGAGTAGTCGTCTTTCCCGAACCAGTAGGCCCAACAGCAAGCACGAGCCCATTGGGTTTTTTGATAATTTCATCTACAACAGTTCGCTCTATATTATTAAGTCCTAGTCTATCGAGTGTATAGTTACTCGCTTCCATATTAAATAGACGCATAACAATATCCATCCCGTTGATTGCTGGTACTGACTCTACTCGAAGATTTATATCGACCATGGATTGATCAGCCATTTTTACTTTTTGTGTAATGTGTCCTTGCTGTGATGTTGCCGCTGAGGTCGAAATGTTAGCTGCACTGGCAATCGAAGAAGTCAGCATTCGGCTGCGTTCGTGGCTGATTTTTGCGATCGGATGTAATACACCGTCAATACGGATTCGAATACGAACAAAAGTGGGCTGATTCTCAATATGAATATCTGAAGCACCAAGTTTGTGTGCTTGACTTGTAAGATACGCCAACATGTCATCTGCGCGTACCTGATCTAGTGTTGCCGTAACCTGAGAAATAAGATCAGCTTGAGAGTCGCCACCAATAGAAATATCTTTGTAGACAACTTTTTTTGGTGGATCATACAATTTCATGTAGTCGTTATAACCGGTGTCCGAAATCAATTTATAAGCCACACGATGATCTAAAAACTGTTGGGTTAGTTTGGTCATTGTTTGTTGGGCCGTAGTGGTTGTAATACCAAACTCAATGCCGTTTTTATCATAAACAAGTGGAATGACACGCATTGCATACATATCTTCTTTGCTCAGTAGTTCGGGGTACAGCCTCTTGTCAGTAATTTTCGAGGTGTCAGTATAATCAAGACCAAGTAGGCTTGCGCGCTTTTCTGTGGTTTGTTCTTCGGTTGTACGTATGTCTACTGCCATGCGTATATATTTAACCATAAGCAGATAAAAGCCTGAAATATTATAAAATCATACGGTAAGGCATAGAACGAAGATCTTGCATGTATACTGAACAGTATGCAGAAAATAACAGTAGTCGCTCACAATATGCGCTCGACACATAACATTGGCTCCCTTTTCAGAACGTGCGATGGTCTCGGAATAGAACAAATAGTTCTGACTGGCTATACAGCGTACCCTGCTCAGGCTCATGATACAAGATTGCCTCACATTGCAAAGAAACTGACAGCACAAATTCATAAGACAGCTCTTGGAGCTGAAGACTATGTGCAATGGACCCATACTGCATCATTACGACAGGCCATAGATGATTTAAAATCACAAGGGTATCGAATCGTTGCTCTTGAACAAAGCGAGCGTAGTATCTTACTAAGTGACTACAATTTAGATAATAATAAAATAGCAGTAATTCTAGGTACCGAGAGAGACGGCCTATCCCAGACAGAACTTGAGCTCTGTGAAGACATTATTGAAATTCCTATGCTTGGTAAGAAAGAATCGCTGAACGTTGTTCAGGCAGCTGCAATTGCGTTGTACGTACTTTCACAGCCCTTAAAAATCTAGCGTTTTTATAGTATTCCGCTTATACTAGTTGTTGTGAAACATCAAACAAAAAAAGGCACTCACTCACATCGTAAACGCCATGGTGAACATCAGAAAAGGACTGGACACTTTCTCAAGGTCTATACTCCGTACCTTCCTGTTGTGATATTTTTGTTTTTGAGCTTCTGGCTCTTAAAGCCGTACTTTAAAACTACAGCGCCACAACAGCCAGACGTCCTTGCGTACGCTACCGATATTGCAAGTAATACCTTGCTAACAGCATCAAATCAAAAACGAGCTGCCGCAGGTGTAGGAGCGTTGGCTTTTAATGGAAAGCTGACCAGTGCAGCCCAAGAAAAAGCAAACGATATGGCAAATCGCAACTACTGGTCGCATAATACACCTGAAGGCACTCCACCATGGAAGTTTATTTCTGATGCAGGATACAGCTATAGCGTTGCAGGTGAGAATTTAGCATATGGTTTTAGAATTACTAATACAAACCCTTCTACGAATGAACTTGGCGTCATTGATGGGTGGATGGCCAGCCCTACTCACAAAGAAAATATGCTCAATGGCAAATTTACTGAAGTTGGTTTTGGTATAGCGAACGCACCTGTGTTTCAAGGATTAAGCCAGCAGACAATAGTAGTGGCAATGTATGCAGCACCATTGTCTGTTGCGTCTGCAACAACAAACAGGTCTACGGCTCCAACACCTGCTCCAGCTCCAGTAGCTACACAAAATATCCAATCGTCACCTCAAACAACCGCACAAGCTGTACAAGATCAAAATGACGATACAAAAAGCTCTTCAACGACTACTGAACCTATATTAACAGAGGCTCCAAAGGCAGTATCAAGACTTGAAGCTACAACGAACAAAAGCTTACCGTGGTTGCTCAGCACACTTTTTGTGGTTGCACTTAGTGGAGGTGCTTTGCTCGTCACTAAGCATGGCTATGCCCTGCACCAATACATCAAAAAGGGCAAAAAGTTCATACTCCGAAACAAACTGCTCGACATTACAATTATTGCCTTTATTGCTTTCTACATTATCGCAAGTCAAACAGTCGTAAAAGTTCTATAACTTCATTGCAATTTTACGTTTTGCGTTCCAACTATTAACTTTATGGCTTCAAGTGCAGCATCGTTATTCGATATAGTCATCGGTAGTTTAATGATCTGGCGTTGATTTTTTTCTCCGATTACAAGTACAACTTCTGTACTTCCGGGAGTATTGTCTATTGCCTCTTTCAAAGATAGTAGGATTCCCTGATCATAATTTGATGGTAGTTTTATATATAGCCTTTTATGGGGACTAGGTACTTCTTTTTTAGATACTATGACATCCTTTTTTTTCTTAGGCTTTGACGCTTTGGGGGTTTTTATTTTTTTCATATTTGGCACGTAATTTTTAACTTCAGCATGCGTAACTTCACGAGCAGAGTCAACGAGAATTTGCGCACTAGTTGATATATTACCGTCACGATCTTGACCCGATATCTTGCCCGTAAGCACCACTACTGTGTCTCTTTTCCATAAATCACTGCTTTTCTCATAGACACCCGGGAAAAGAATTAGTTCAATTTCCCCAAATTCATCGGCAATTTTAGCAAAGGCCATTTTTTGTCCTTTTTTTGTCAAAATTTCTCGAGACTCAACAACGACACCGCCTATGGTTGCAGCTTTATCGTGCAGGTTGGGGTTGATTTCATGAATTGGAATTGTTTGTTCAGCGAGCCATATTTTATAGTCTTCGAGAGGGTGTGAAGATATGTACAGCCCGAGCAGTTCACGTTCCCACTGAAGTTGTTCACGAATATTAATATCATCTTGTGACTCAACAAGACTAAGCATAGGAGTCGCCTCAACAACTTCTTCTTTAAGGGAGCCGAACAAATCAATCTGACCACTTGCTTTTTCTTTTTGAACCCTGCTGGCAAAAGCAAGCAGAGTGTCGACGTTATGTAGTAAATTGGTGCGTGTACCCCATGCGTCCAAGGCTCCAGCTTTTATGAGACTATCAATGGCTTTACGATTTACAATACGGGTGTTGACTCTAGAAAAAAAGTCTTCAAGTGAATGAAACATCTGCTCCTCTCGAGCTCTAAGAATTTCTTCAACTGCAGCAGTACCAACATTCTTAATAGCTGCCATTCCAAATCTAATTTCTGATTTTCCTGGTACGACAGCAAATTCTAGAAATGATTCTTTCACATCAGGTGAGAGAACTTTTATACCCATATTGTTACACTCACTAATTTCGATCGCGAGTCTATCAATGTTATCAAAGTCGCTAGTCATGAGTGCAGCCATAAATGCTTCAGGAAAATGAGCCTTTAGGTAGGCTGTTTGATAAGCGATAAGCCCGTAGCAGGCTGAGTGGCTCTTGTTAAAACAGTAGTCAGCAAAGGCTTCCAGTTGTGCCCAAAATTTATCTGCAAAAGATTTTGGCACCTTGCTATGCTCCACCATTCCATCAATGAAGGAACGTTTCATTTTTGCCATTGTATCACGCTGTTTCTTACCAATTGCCTTACGGAGTGTATCCGCTTGGCCACCAGTAAAACCACACATTTCTTTACTAATTTGCATAAATTGCTCTTGGTATACCAAGATTCCATATGTCTCTGAAAGTGCAGATTTAAGGCCTCCATGTTCATATGTCACTGCTTTTTTACCGTGCTTGCGGGCGATAAAGTCATCAATAAATTGCATAGGCCCCGGTCGATAGAGTGCTACCATTGCAACAATAGCATCAAATTTTGTTGGCGCTAACTCACGTAGGTACCGTTTCATGCCAGCAGATTCAAGCTGGAATACACCTGTCGTGTCACCTCGCTGCAATAATTTGAAAGTTTTATTGTCATCTAGTGGGATCGATGAAATATCAAGATCGATATTGTGTACCTTTTTTAGAACTCGAAGTGTATTCTTAATAATCGTTAGGTTAGATAGGCCTAAAAAGTCCATTTTAAGAAGTCCAAGCTCTTCGACTGGACCCATTGAATATTGAGTAGATACCACTCCCTTTTGTGCCATTTCTAATGGTGCGAACTTCACAATATCATCTGGTGCAATTACAACACCTGCAGCATGTACACCATGACTACGTATTGTGCCTTCAAGTTGTACTGCAAGATCGAATATTTTTTTACTTTGTTCATTCGCAGCATACTCCGCCTTTAAATCAGGGTCTTTCTGTAATGAATCCTTCAAGGGTATATGACGACCCTGAACAGGTGGAGGAATCATTTTAGAGAGTCGATCAGCCTCTGAATAAGGAACTTCCAGCACGCGTGCAACATCTCTCACGGCATTGCGAGCTGCCATTTTTCCAAACGTTACAATATTTGCAACTCGCTCAGAGCCATATTTCTCAACACAATATCGTATAACTTCATCTCTTCTCGTATCCTGAATATCAATATCAACGTCGGGCATACTTATACGGTCGGGGTTTAAGAAACGTTCAAAGAGCAAATCGTATTTTAAAGGATCAAGCTCAGTTATGCGCATTGCGTAGGCGATTATTGAACCAGCTGCTGAACCACGGCCAGGTCCAAAAACTATACCTTTGTTTTTGCCCCAGTTTATAAAGTCTGCAACAATCAAAAAGTAGCCGTTAAAGCCCATCTTTTGAATAACATCTAATTCGTATTCTGCACGTTGCAAAACGTCTTTTGGTAGTGTCTTTTTTGCCATAGGGATAGTAAGTTTGTCGGCATCTTTTTGTTGAATGCCACCATATCTCCAGGCCAGCCCTCGATACACAAGCTTGTGAAGATAAGAGCTTTCTGTTTCTTTTTCAGGGACTGGAAACTTAGGAATAAGAATGCCACCAAGTTCAAGCTCAACTTTACAGCGATTTGCAATTTGTGTCGTGTTAGTAATTAGTTCAGGATGAGTATTGCCCCATCTGTCAATAATCTCGACTGGGTTGGTAACATGGAGATCAAAGTTATCAAGACGCATCCGCTTCTCATCGCTCAAAAACGATCCAGTTTGAACGCATAATAAAAGCTCATGAGCCTGCTTATCTGCATGTGTTAGGTAATGGGCATCGCAGGTCAGCACACAGTCTATATCAAGTTCTTTAGCAAGTTTAAGGCTTTGTTCAGTCACGCCAATTTGTTCATCCCAAACGTATGGATGGTCTTTATGGCCATGGTCTTGAATTTCAAAATAATAACGATCCCCGAATACCGATTTATACCACTGAGCTACTTTTTTGGCTTGTGCATATTGACCATTACGAAGTGCATCACCAATTTCACCGCCGATACAACCGCTCAGTACAATGAGACCTTCGTTATACTGCTCAAGAAGTTCATGGTCTATACGTGGCTTGTAGTAAAACCCCTCCAGATTCGCGATAGTACTTAATTTCATAAGGTTCTCGTAACCCGTATTATTCATTGCCAGCAGAATCAGGTGAAACGGTGTTTTATCTTTGGTCGCGTCTTTATCTGTATGTGCGCGTGGGGCTACGTAGGTTTCCATACCTATAATTGGTTTAATGTTCTCTGCTTGTGCGGCCTTGTAAAATTCAACTACCCCAGACATTGTGCCGTGATCAGTAATTGCAACACTACGCATACCGTCGCCCTTCACCTTATGGATGAGTTGAGGAACTTTTGTTAAGCCATCAAGCAGACTGTAGTGCGTATGAATATGCAAATGGACATACAAATCAGGAGTGAGTGTTTTTGCCTCTGTCATTAACTCATAGTATAAAGGTCATTTTTCTAACTATAAAGAATAATCAAAATATACATCAACCAAGCGATGAACTATTTTTCAAGTGTATCTACAAAAAATTTAAGACGTTCTGTATTATCGCGGCCATCAGTTAGAAGAAGTGTTATTTCCTCTTCTTCTATTTCACCATCCCTTAGTGATGTAAGGTATATTTTAATCCTGTCTTTAGCATGCTTAACAGAAGCTACTAATAAATCGAGTTCTTTTTTGGTTTGTGTAGTTAGCTTCTGATTAACATTAAGGGCTCGTTCGAGCTGCTGAGATGATTCGGCATAAAGTTTTTTTAACGACTTTTCGAGACTAATTTTAAAGTTTACTGAAGCGTGCCGTATATCTTCACGTGTTTCCTTACCTTTTTTTGGAGCTGTAAGAATACCCGCAACATAGCTTGCGGCTCCCACGAGAATTGCTCCAACGATAATGTTTCGTGAATTCTTTTTCATTTCTTACGCTCCGATTTTGAAAGTAATGAAGTTATTAGTTGCACAATTTTAATTGATGCAGATGCTGTTTGAACTGACTCAATCATTGATTCAGCCTTGTTAGCCATTTCGTTGGTTTTTTTAGTTATTTTTTTAATGTCGCTAAGGATTTGTATAATCTTTATTACTGCGAAAATACTTAAGAGTAATAAAAATGCAAGTGCAGAAGCTAGAATAATAACTAGGATTTGTTCGCTGCGCGTAATGTTCATATTGACTATTATACTGAAAAGTTGTGTCTAATCCAGTTTTGAGCGAAGATGCTCAATAAATTCATCTTTTATATCATCATGTTTCAATGCAAAATCAACTACAGTTTTTAAATATTCGAGTTTATTCCCGGTATCATAATAGGTTCCATTTTCCACCTCGTATGCCAGGATTTGTCCTCCATTTTCAATAAGCATTTGCATAGCAGGCTGAATGTAGAACTCTGTATCTTCAGGTTTAGACTCTTTAGCCAAATGCAGGTATCGGAAAATGTCAGGAGTCAGTAAGTATCCACTCACACTCGCTAAATTACTTGGGGCCTTATCTTTGCCAGGTTTTTCAATAATTGTAGACATTCGGAGAATACCTGGCTTGATTTCTGTACCGGCTACGATACCATAGCGTTTATAATCTTCATCTTTTGATACAGGTATACAAGTCAGAACACTACTGTTGTATTCTTTATAAATGGAAATCATTTGCTTAAAACGTGTTGGTGAGGCAACGATAAAATCATCCGCAAACGTATAGATAAATGGTTCGTCGCCAACGAGATGTTCGGCGTTTAGAACCGGTGTAGCATTACCATACGGCCCTTTCTGGCGAATATAGGCAAAGTTTGCAAGATTAGAAATTTTTTTGGTCTCTTCAAGAAGATTAAGTTTATTTGATTCCTTTAGATTGTTTCTGAGCTCGGCACTCATGTTATCAAAGTGATCTTCAATAGAGCGCTTGTGATATCCCGTGACAATAACAATATCCTCAATACCGGCGTCTACAAGTTCTTCAACAATGTATTGGATAATTGGTTTATCTACCAGAGGTAGCATTTCTTTAGGGAGAGCTTTTGTCTGAGGCAAAAAGCGAGTACCAAATCCGGCGGCTGCAATGACTGCTTTACGTACAGGCTTATCGTGCATAAGCATATTCTACCAGCTCAGATCTTTTTTTCGTACTTTTTCCTACGAAAGTATTTTTTTCTTTAGCATATCTTGAGCAACAGATGGGTTTACCTTTCCTTGAGACAATTTCATCATTTGTCCGACAAGAAAACCTAAAGCCTTCATCTCACCATTTTGGATATCAGTCACTGCTTGTTGGTTTTCGGCTATAACAGTATCAACGATCATTTCAAGTTCATCAGTATTAGAAAGCTGTAATAGTCCATTCTTGTCAGCAAATGCTTCAACGTCATCTGGCATATTTTCGTGATCTAAAAGTGATTGTATGAGGCTTTTCGCGCCTGTTGAACTGAGCTTATTCTGACGAACCATGTCATAGACAGCTTTATATAAACCAGGCTTTTGAGGATCAAGGATTAAAGGATTATTCTTTTCATCCTTACGATACGGAATTTCGATATTCACAAACCAATTAGCAAGTTGTTTAGCATACTCGGTGTCTTTAAGGCTATCCTTTAGAATTCCTAGGTATGAGATTTTAGCAGTATCGACTTCAGCTTCGAGTAATACATCAATCTGACTCGTGTCTAAGCCTAGCTCAGATAAACGCTTTCTCCACTCATCGGGCATTGTTGGAATTGATGCTTTTACATGTTCTATGAAATCAGTACTAAGCTCAACTGGCGGAAGATCGGGGTCTGGCATATAGCGATAATCGTGAGCCTGTTCCTTGCCGCGTTGGCTCGTTGTTTTTTGAGTAGCTTCATCCCAACCACGGGTTTCTTGATCAATCTTTTCGCCGCGCTCTAAGAGTCCAATTTGACGATTAATCTCATATTCAGCTGCTTTTTCGACGCTTTTAAATGAGTTAAGATTTTTAGTTTCAGTTCTGGTGCCAAGTGCATCGGTTTTACTGACACTCACATTAACGTCAAAGCGCATATTACCGTGAAATAAATCAGCGTCAGAAACGTCTGCATACTTCATGAGAAGATAAAGTTCATGGGCATATGCACGAGCTTCTGCTGGACTATGAATATCGGGTTCACTCACAATTTCAAGTAACGGTGTACCGGCACGGTTAAGATCCACAAGGCTATATGGGGCACCGGCCGGGTGACTGCTTTTACCCGCATCTGCTTCAAGGTGTGCACGCGTAATACGGACAACATGAGGCTTACCATCGACTTCAGTATGAACCTCACCACCAATAACGATAGGGTCATAGAATTGAGTTATCTGGTAGCCCATAGGTAAATCAGGATAGAAATAGTGCTTACGATCGAAAGTACTAAATGGGGCTGGTTGTGACTTTAAAGCAAATGCAGCACGGCTCGCCAGTTCAATGGCGTGTTGATTCACGACGGGCAATGCCCCAGGGAGACCCATGCAAATATGACTAATGAGAGTATTGGGCTCGGCGTCACGAGCATCATTACTTATGCCGCTGAAAAGTTTTGTTCGTGTCTTAAGCTGGACGTGACACTCAATGCCTATTGTGACAGAATACTTTTCTCGTATATTGTGCGGAACGCTTGCCATTTACTCTAAAGCTCCTAAATCACGTAAGGCCTGACGAATACCTATCAAAGATTTTTTTACATCGTTTTCTTTCAATTTTGACGCAGTCTCATTAGCAACCTTCTTTGAAAGATTATGACCAAACCACACGGCATCATTATCTGTGAGGTCTCTTTGAGCATTCACGAGACGTTCGCCCATACTTTTGCCCTTATATCGTTTCTTTTTTAAAGCTTCGTCAAGTAAAGCATCTGCATTCATGAGGGCTAATCCCCACGTATTTTTTGTCTTACAATAGCCTTGTAGCTCTGTCCATTGGTCTTTAAATTTCGCCTGGTTAATTTTACGTTTTGGTATAATTCTCATGTCTGTATTTCCTTTTGTGCTGCATATGCTACTTTAAATAATGCTTTATCTGCTTTTTGGGGTGCCATAATCTGAAGCCCAACTGGCAATCCCTTAACTTCTTTAACTGGTATGACAATCGCGGGTATGCCAGTAAGACTTGCTCCAACTGTCATTATGTCAGACAAATACATTGCAATGGGGTCGTGTGTATTTTTACCAAGGTCGAAAGCTGTTGTAGGAGCAGTTGGCCCAATAAGAAAATCAACTGATTCAAAGGCGTGTTCAACTTCTTTTATTATTTTTGTCCTAACAAGCTGAGCTTTTTTATAATAAGCATCGTAATAACCGCTACTGAGTACGTGGGTTCCTATCATGATGCGTCGCTTTGCTTCAGCTCCAAAGCCCTTAGATCGTGCATGAGTATAACTTTCTTCAAGATCCTTGGCAGTTGAATCACTGTAGCCAAATCGTTGACCATCATAGCGACTAAGGTTGCTGCTAATTTCAGCGGGCACAAGAATATAATAAACTGCCAAGGCTAGGGATAGGCTGGGTATACTAATAGGTATAATTTCGGCACCTAGCTTCTCGAGTGTACTGGTAGCCTGTTGTATGTTTGCCTTAACGTCCTCATCAATACCTTCTGTCATATATTCCTTAATAAGGCCAAACTTTTTACCAGCGAGCGATTGACTCGTTCTGTCAATCACATAACCGGCTGGATCTCGTTCTATTGTTGTACTGTCAAGTACATCCTTACCACTCATACAATTGGTAACATAGGCAACATCTTCAACAGTATGCGCAAGTACGCCGACTGTATCAGTACTGCTCGCCATAGCAATAATGCCACTGCGACTCATGAGGCCATAAGTAGGCTTGTAGCCAACGCATCCACTAAAGCTAGCTGGCTGCCTACTTGAGCCTCCCGTGTCGGTACCTAAGGCAAACGGCACTAAATCAAGAACAACTGCAGCTGCAGAGCCTCCAGACGAACCACCTGGCACCTTACTTTTGTCTTTCGGATTCAAAGTAGGACCAAAATCGCTATTTTCAGTGCTACCTCCATGTCCGAATGCATCCAAGTTGGCTTTTGCGACACAGATTGCGCCTTCAGCTTCAAGCTTGTTGATAACCGTAGACTGATACGGTGCATTAAAGCCCTTTAAGATATTACTTGCTGCAGTTGTTTCTGCTCCGAAAACAAGAAAGTTATCTTTTGCAATAAATGGTACGCCTGCAAGACGACCAGCAGATGCGCCAGACGTAATCTGTGCATCTATATCACGTGCCCGCTCACGAGCTCGGTCTGCGGTAAGTGCAATGACTGCATTGTATTCCTTGTGTTCATCAATCAGAGCCAGAGCTTTATCAATTAGTTTTACGGCAGATAATTCACCTTTGTTGACCTTGGCTGCAATGTCTTGTACTGGGGGCCAGGCGCTTTTCATAGGACTCGCTTTGTTTTTATTTGTTGATTCTCAATTTCAGGGACGTTAGCTAACAGCCCTTCTTGGCTCATGCCATAGTCAATGATTTCATCATTGCGCATGACATTTTTTAGTCCTGTTACTTGATTAGTAGGTTCAAGATCCGATGTATCAACATCATGCAATTGTTCGACGTATTCCAATACCGAATCAAGGTCTTTTTGCATTGGAGCTATTTCATCATCATTCAAACTGATTTTAGCTAGTGAAGCGAGTCGAAGGACTTCTTCACGAGTGAGGTTTACCATCTTAGTATTATATCAATAAAACAACACAATTAAGAAGTATTTTAGTTTGTTAGTATCCAACGAACTACTAAATCTTTGATACGCTTATATTCTTCCTCACTAAATTGCATATTGGCAATACAAAACCTTCTGTTAGAGAGATGGGCGCAAAACATACAGTCGGATAGTTCTTTAGCATCTTGAATCATGAAAGAGTTAGTGACATTATTCGACCAATTCACTCCAAAACTATTTGAGCATGAAATGCTATCTTCTAGCCTCAAGCAGAATGATGAAGCCTCGGATCTTTGGCATGCAACCATAAATTCACAACCGTCCTGTACATTATCGCTAAAGACAACATTTTTACTGCGTCTTACATCAACAGATCTCCATACATTTTCAGAAGAATATACGCAGTCGCTCTGTGCTACATTCACACTGTCCATAGTTCGTTCGGTTGCGAACGCATTGACCTTACCCCATGCGGCAATTACATCTTCAATAGAATTAAGTTGCTGCGGCTGTTGCATAAAGTGGTCTTGCTCGAATGTTTGCATATTTTGGAAAGAAATAAACTTTGTTGGGTTCGTGGAGGCAGTCCATGTAACTTGGTTGTTAGTATAATCATACACCTGTTGAGGTAAGCGAATATCGAATGCGAATTTCTGTTGTACTTGCTCGAGCGTCAGAGGATTTTGAAAACCAAAAACTTGGCCTATAACCCTATCTACTATTTCTTTGGCTTGTTGTTCATTCATATCTTACCCTTCTTACGATTAACTTTACGTACACTTGACGACTGACTAGCAAGTAAATCCTGTAGATTGACTCCTCTAATTGCTCCGCTATCGGAACTTGTTTGTGGACCACCAGAAAATACATGACCAAAAATCTGTTCTGGATTAATGTTTGTGTTTTTGCTGATAGTTTCAGGATTATACGATTCAGCTATTTCAACCTTCGGAGGAGAACTCTGCTCAAGTGCAGCACTGTGTGGAGCCATTTCGGGGCTTGAGGCCGATGGTCCAAATTCTGGAGATGTTATTGGAGCCATTTCGAGGCTTGAGGCCGATGGTCCAAATTCTGGAGATGTTATTGGAGCCATTTCGGGGCTTGAATGTTGAGATTTTAAATCATGGTCATCTACTCCAGGTAGATTATGTGAAGAATTAGTTAAATGAGAAACATGATTATTTACGGGCTCGCTATTAAATGATGAGAGATTATTAAACGAGCTAGATCCTTCCACAAACTTTTGGGGCAATTGAATAGGTTGCTGATTATATGATTTGAGATCTTGTGCTGCAACAATATTGTGTATGCCTTCTATATCAAGAGTTCGGGCCTTTACGCACGGCAGTACTTGCCCATCACTACTTAGACGAATGAAGCATTCTCTGGCATGCAACGCAGTTAGCATTTGTACTCTTACGTCAGACTGTTTTAAACCTTTTGCTTTTTCAGCTTCTAGAATCTCTTTCGGAATCTCAATAGTTAAGTTGCCTTCTAATGCACGAGCATCTTCTTCAGAAACCCTGAAGACATAGTAGTTATACACGTTTGTAAAGATTGCATCTTGCAACGGCTTTTCAATTTGACCAAAATATTGTTGCGTTAAGAACACAAATAAATTGTACTTGCGAGCTTCAGCTAAGATACTCGCAATCGCAGGGTTTTGAATAACAGAAACCTCATCAATGATAAGAATAACTTTTTCATTAAATGCACGTGCTTGAGCGAGTAGAAATATCTGTTGAATAAGTAGTCCTGCAACTGTTTTGACGACTTTTTCCCCCATACTGACCTTATTAAGAGAAAATACTGTAAGAAAATTGCTGTTAATGAGTTGCGCGAGTGAGGATGAATCTTGACTATTTGAGCCCAGTGCTGGCTGTATCTGCATTTCATCGACAAGAGAAATTATTGGGCTTATCGACTCTGTATAGTATTTTGTACGTAATTCGTTAAAGTCAGCGCCAAAGAATTGGATTATATTTTGAGGTACAAAGCCTTGCACGTGGCCAAGTATTTGATTACGAAACTCAACATCGCTAACCAACCTTTTCAGACTATCCAGTGACATAATTTGTGCAGTCATGAGTATATACAAGCTGAATCGAAGTACTCGCTCTAATTTAGGATTAAATTGGTCTGCAAGTAAGGATTTGAATAACGTTCCCGTAAGCTCTGTAGCTGCCGAAATATCGGTACCCTCGCCACCAAATAGTTCAGTTGACTGGTCATCACCTTTGAAATCAATAACTCTTGATTTTGGTATATTTGCTAGATCTGACGCCAGTGCTGCATGAGGATCAATAACAATGATTTTATATTTTTGTTGTAAACCACCTGATTTACTTAAACGATCTATGAATAGTGTTAGTAATTTTGATTTACCACTGCCGCTTGCTCCAATAATGAATGAGTGTTTTTCGAAATCATACGCAGTAATCGGTAGATAGTAGTTTTTAGGCCTAAATGGAAATGTATCAATTTCAAACACTGCGTTCAGGTTTTCACTTTGCATTATATGTAAAGCTTTTTGTATATCGAGATATTTAGGTTGTTTTTTGCGCATATACTTCGTATTTACGCCAAAATCTATATCCAACTGTCCTTTAGGTAATGCCAGCATTGTTTTTAATGCGGCACTATAATTTCCTGCCTTGTCCTTAAAAATATACCGTGCCCTAACGTGTGCATTTTCTGTATTGACTGTCCGAATAGTAAATTCAACGTATTCAAGTTCTTTTGCTCGTTTGACCTGGTACTTCTCTTTCATATCAAGGAGACTGCCTCCTGAAACATATTGGATGAATCGTTCGGCTACACGTACAGCGGGTAAATTAATAGCCTCGTGGGTCACAGGACGAAGTACAACATTCTCTAGATTATTGGATAGCAGGCCAATATCTTTATGAACTCCAATAAAATATCGTACGGTACTGTTTTCTATCGTTACTATAAACTTCCAACTCTTGAAAAAACCAATATACATAGATATACCGAGCAAAATTGCTTGCCACGATTGTTTATCTATTTTGTCAGTTAATAAATACAGTTCAAACCAGTGCTCATAACCGAGATATTTTGAACCTTGCATATGTTTTATTATACAACATCTATGAATTATCTTTACAGAATTTGTTGAGAAGAATACCATTACATTAACATAAGTATTTTTGGGTACATCAATATGTCACTATCAAGCAATCCTAGCTCGACAAGTAAACATGAAGGATCTTCGAATGAAAACGGTACCTTTGCTCAAGTTGGTGAGTATATTACTGATACTACCTTTCCTCAATACCATACGACAGGATCACTACATACCGATGCCGCAGTCATGAAAGATGGCACTACCTATGCGATTCTGCGAGCAGTACCAAATGAGCCGATCACTGACATAACCATAGGACTAACTCCAGCCTGGTGGACGAGTACTAGAGGGCATAATAGGCACACTATCGAACATTTTATGCGACTCGGAGTTCCTGGAATTGCAGTTGGCATCGAGGGAAGTTATCGCGGATCCCAACAAATAACTATATTGCAAGAGATCAATGGGTTACTTAAGCATTCGCTCCTACGATCTTCGCACCATATTCATAGAATTCTTGATGTGATTGAAAGCAAACATGAATCACTACAGGTACATACACAAGATATAATTCTTCTGGGTGAGTCGCGAGGAGCCATGGTTGGAAAAGGTATTTTAGGTCTTGCACAAAAATATGATCGCAATATTCCCTATGCCGATTTAACTGCACCGTGTTTTCCAGAAAAGTTTTCGATGACAAAGGCGCCGAATCTCATGAAGCAAGTAGCTCATGAGCCTCTTGAATTTCTAAAAATATTTGGCAGTATTGGCCTGCGAGGCCTCGTGCACTATCCTGCGTCTATAGACTTACATCCTCATGCCATAGTCAATAATCTTGCGATTGGTCCCGCATTATTCAGTGGTGATGCCGGTGTGCTTGCTGAGTCTATTCCCCTCGATCAAAATATGCATATTACAACTTTTCATGATGATTTTGCGAGTATGCCGCAAGTATGGAAGGCCATTTACCAAGACCACCGGGGTGTGCGGATCAAACAAATTGAAGGAGCTCACCTGACCATTGCTCATTCTAGAACTCTTGAGTATATCGATAAAAGGATTTTTTCTCTATTGCTTGAAGTCGAACATGTTGGCTCTAAAGATGCTAAAAATCTCGATTTTAGCAAAGTTCACCTACACGATGCGTGAGTACTACAGTTCTTTTTTGATTTGTTGAATAATATCTCTGAGTTCAGCAGCTTTTTCGAATTCAAGATTTGCAGCAGCTAAGTCCATTTGAGCTGAGAGGTCCTTAAGCAAATGCTTATATTCGTCTTTTGGAATCTTTTTAAGATTAAGTTTTGCGGTCTTTGCTTCTTCAGGAAGATCAGGGCGCATACCTTTTTCGATATTTTTAGAAATACTTATTGGTGTAATGTTATGTTCCTTATTGTATGCTTCCTGGATAGTGCGACGACGGTTCGTTTCTTTAATCGTTCTATCCATACTGCCAGTGACTGTGTCGGCATACATGATGACACGGCCTTCCTGATGCCTTGCCGCTCGACCTACCGTTTGGATGAGTGCCTGCTGACTGCGCAAAAAACCCTCTTTATCTGCATCGAGTATAGCTACGAGACTAACTTCTGGCAGATCAAGACCTTCTCGCAGTAAGTTAATGCCAACCACGACATCATAGACACCAAGTCGTAAGTCTCTTAAAATATCTGTTCTATCTAAAGTGTCAACGTCACTATGAATATAAGCAACTTTTATATTAAGCTCTTTTAAATAGTCTGTAAGGTCTTCGCTCATGCGCTTCGTAAGGGTCGTAACAAGAACGCGCTGATGCTTCTGAATGGTTTTACGGATTTCTTCTATAAGGTCGTCTACTTGACCAGCAACAGGCCGAACCTCAATTACTGGATCAATAAGTCCTGTTGGACGAATAATTTGCTGAATCGGTTTTGGGCTGCGTGATAGTTCGTATTCGGCAGGCGTCGCACTAACATAAATTACTTGATTGACGTGACGTTCAAATTCAGTGAAAGTCAACGGTCGGTTATCAAGAGCACTCGGTAAACGGAAGCCATGCTCAACGAGTACTTCCTTACGTGCTCGATCACCGTTATACATACCACGTACTTGAGGAATAGTCATGTGAGATTCGTCAATGAACATAAGAAAATCATCAGGGTAATAATCAAGAAGCGTAGCTGGCTGTTCGCCAGGTTCACGATTAGTTAAATAGCGACTATAGTTTTCAATTCCCTTAACAAATCCTGTCTCTTCGAGCATTTCAATATCGAAATTGGTGCGTTGCTGTAATCTTTGGGCTTCCAAGAGTAGATTATTTTTTTTGAAGAACGTAATTCGATCATCCAGCTCATTTTTAATATGACTCAGTGCAGTTTGTAATTTAGAATATGGTGTCACGTAATGTGAGCTTGGAAATATTTTGAGACTATTTTTTTGTTTTAATATTTCTCCTGTTAATGGATTTATTTCTGTCATGCGTTCAATTTCGTCACCAAAAAACTCAATACGGTGTGCGGTTTCTTCACCAGCAGGAAAAATATCTACGACATCTCCACGTACCCGAAAGGCTCCCCGTGAGAAATCTATATCGTTGCGTTGATACTGTATATCTGTCAATTGTCGCAGTAACTTATCGCGTACTCTGCGTTCGCCTGTTTTAAGAGTTACTGCAAGACCATCGTAATCTTCAACTGAACCAATGCCATAAATACAGCTCACGCTAGCGACAATAATCACATCTTTACGAGAAAGAAGTGAATCTGTTGCCGCGTGACGTAATCGATCTATTTCTTCATTAATTTGACTATCTTTTTCTATGTACGTGTCGCTACGTGCTATATACGCTTCAGGCTGATAGTAATCAAAATAACTTACAAAGTAATGGACGGCATTATTGGGGAAAAATTTTTTAAATTCTTCGTATAACTGTGCAGCTAAGGTCTTGTTGTGACAAAGAACCAGTGTTGGCTTTTGCACTTCTTGAATAACATTAGCCATGGTGAATGTCTTACCACTACCTGTGACACCAAGCAACGTTTGCTCCTTCTGACCTTTCTGTAATCCTGTGATGAGTGCACTAATAGCTTCAGGCTGATCGCCTGCCGGCTTAAACGAACTAGCGATTTCGAACTGTGTCATCTTGTTATTGTAACAGTTTCACTACTTATATAGGTGGGCGTATTTTTTATTTCGCTTATCTAGAATGGCAACGAGTGCATCAAGAACTTCCTGCGGCGTTTTGCCGAAAACCACATCATCTCCCTGATGCCGTCCTGCAGCATGCAATATATCCATTATTTCGACACTGATTCCACCGCTTCCTTTAATAAAGCCGATTGGAGTACTTGACTCAAGCGCGATGGTAAACTCGTGCAGTGTCCCGATACGACCACCAATACTAATTACAGCGTCACTTGAGCTGATCAGAAGAGCGTCACGACCAATATAATTTAAGCCAGAATATAAAATGGTGTCGTATGCTTCAGTTGGTAAACGATATTTCATTACATGCTCAATTTTGCTTGAAGCTGGACTTATTCCAAGACTCATACGTCCTTTGGCTTGCTTGTAGCTTGCTGCAGCTATATTGGGTAAACCGACCGTTGCCCCTGTCATAAGAGTATGTCCAGCGCTCGCAAGAACCTTACCAGCCTCAACGGCAATTTCCTTTCCTTCTTCAACACTCTTGCCTTTTGCAGCGGCAGATACACATATCTGATACATATTTATTCATCTCCTAAGAAGCTGTCTGCTTCGAAAATATCTTCATTAAGTTGCTCTACAATAACAGCCTCAACCGAGCTCTGCTTCATGTAACGTAAGTACATTTCATTGACAAGGCTTTGCTGCAAATGGCTTGATGTGCGTTTTTCAAAAGAAAGATCGTTACAGTAATTAATTGCGTTATCCATCATATTAAGTGAAACTGGGCTATCGGATTGGAAAGATCCAACATAATCAAGATGTTCCCAGAATTTTAATGCTGGCTCAATCGTGTACAAAACGTCCTCGGCTTTACGCCAAAAAAGATCTTCTACCTGCACATGGGGCTCGAATAACTCAGCCTGAACGTGTTCACTACTACCGAAATGCCTTTGAATTATTCGCCAATGCAGCTCTTTGCTACCAAGTTTCGCCCTTGTAGGAGGATCATTCTGGATAGTATCTACAATCACTGATCCAAAATCAGGACGAACTTGATGTAATTTTAAAAATGCACTGTACGATCTTATTTCACCAATATAATACACCGCCAATGAAAGAATACTAATGACCGCACCTCTGAGATGCTGAATATTCATAGGGAGAATTATAATTCCTCCAAGTTCTTTTAGATGAGTGATATTACTGTGCATTTTTCGCACATACGGCTCAGCGGCTTCACTCCATCGGTCTTTCTTTAAAACAAGTATTTTGACATCACGCAGTTCAAAGTCGCTCGGTGTAAGCTTTTTGTATGATTTGATAAGTTTATCTTGCCAAGCAGTAGTTTCAATAAATCGACATGCCGCATACAGCTCATGAATTGATTCGCGCTTAATCAATGAGTCAATAGACTTATATTTTAGGTACTTCATAACCTTTTTGGGAGGATGAGCTTTTAATATTTTCTTTGCAACGCTCTGTTTAACGACCCAACATGATTTAGGTATTTTCAAGTAATCTAATTGCTTCTTTATGGCCTTAAACTGGGTGTCTAGATCTGAATCAGGCTTGCATCCGATGGCCTTAGTAAGATATGTATCGTGAAGCTTAATCAAGCTTTGAAGTGCATGGTATAGTTCCCTATCAGTAGTATCATCGGGATCAAGACCAAGTTCCTTAACCTTACTGCGAGCTTTCTGTACTATATCGGTAATTAGCTGCACGTCCACAGAAGCATGACCGCTCATTCTTTCGAGATTTTGCATCTCCATAGAAAATAGTGGTTCTTGGGCATTAAGCAGTTTTGAGAGTACGTGAGCCATACGAGTTTATTTTACTTAAGTTCTTCTGGTCGGTACCAGCGAGGTGAGTGTTTGAGCAATGTATTAATTTGAGACTGAGTAAGCAGCCCTTTTTGAGCCCCAACATACTGCACAACACTCATTGAGTTAATTGGTGCCCATTGCAGTGCCCCCTCAATATCACTTCCCTT
>Ga0172367_10002662_pt1 | contig 24232 bp, 19 predicted proteins | sample Lak10m_FD_114542 | JGI IMG/M metagenome (GOLD analysis project Ga0172367, IMG submission 114542) | Freshwater microbial communities from Kabuno Bay, South-Kivu, Congo - kab_022012_10m | ecosystem: Environmental > Aquatic > Freshwater > Lake | place: Democratic Republic of the Congo: South-Kivu... | reverse complement strand
GTGTTGCCGAAACAAAACAGATCCCTCCCATGTCCCTTTTGGTGACAAAGCGCGCTCATGAACTCAACCTCAGTGGCTCGTGGGCTTGAGAGACTCTCCCCCCGAATTTTTGAGAGGATACGGAATTTGTCCACATTTCCTTGTAAATACGCCCCAAGTACGAAATAGACTTGGTGTCGGTGGGGTTGTTTTCCAGGATATTTTCCAGTTTAACGATGGCTTCGTTGATGCGCCCTACGCGGTTGAGGTGGAAGGCTTCTTCACGCCTGAATTCAAGGTTATCTGCGTTTACATGAACGCCTTCGCGGTATTGTTTTAGTGCGAGTTCGTTGCGCCCCAGGTTGGTAAGCGCCCGTCCAACTTCGGCAATTGCTTCTTCACGGATGAGCGGGTTTCGGATCTCTTCTGTCAGCAGAAGAATATCGCCAATGTGTTTGTCGCGTTGGGCGATTGTAACTTTTTCCTGCCATTCGTCATATTCACGCCAAAAGCCGGTTGCCAGCGGGGTTTGCAGGCTTTTGCGTTCAGGTTCTTTTAGCCCACTTAATAGGTTGTAGATCGGGCTATGGATCATTTCGCGGTCGGTTGCCCAGGTATCTTTTATAAGGCGGGCAATGGCTTTGATATCGTTCTTGATGTATGCAGGGTCGGGAACTCCCTCGGGGGTGATGTGGTATGGCAAAGTGCGGACATTGAAAATGTCGAAAGGCATATATGCCCGCCCCGCCTGAATGTGGACAACCCCTCGTTTTCGCAGCGCGTGACGAATGCCCAACTCGTAGAAAGCGTTTGCGTTATCAATGCTTAGGTCGCAGATGACCATATCTGCCAGCAAAAGTTCCTGAAACATGTCTGTGAGGATATCGCCTGAAGAAGTTTCTTCATCTGCACGGAAGGGCTCAAACCCTGCCCTTTCGATGGCGGGTTTGATCAATGTGTGATAAATGGCGTTGAAATCAAAGGGATGTCCATCGGAACCGGTTTTTTTTCCAAAAGGCATTACAACAAATGTATGCGGTTTTACGTCGGGGCGTAGAGATTTGCCCGATGCGCTTAAAGAATCGCCTTCATCTTCAAAAGAAGAGTTCCTTATTTTTGTAGTATTTGCGTTTTCGGGGGAAGAAGCTGCTTGAACAGGTGGAATTGGCGTTTGATTGGCTGTATTTTTTTGCGCGGAGGGAAGTATGGGTGTAACTTGTTCTTGCGGCGTGTTTTGTTCTATTTCAGACATATTTATAATCCTTTGACAATAAAAGGGAGATTCAAGAAATCCCTTTTATTGTATCAAGAATATGGAGGATTTATAAAAGGGACCCGTCACTCTCCTGACGGGTCCCTTTTATTACTTTTGCTTCTGTGCGGATTTCTTCGCTTCTTTTTTAGGTTTCGATGGGGCTACGGCTTTTTTTTCTGTTGTGCTGCTTGATTCCATGTCGTCATAAAAGTACTTTGCCGTATTGATGCTTTCAACCTTGCCGCCGGTATCGCGCATCAACTCAACCATGTGCTGTGTCAGGTATTCATCGCGGTCTTTCGAACGTCCGCTTACATTGTTTGTGACAGCAAGCAGGGCTACCTTGGAAACGCCTCGAATGAGTGATGAATATAACGCCCAGCGGTTATTGCGTTCGTACGGGTCGGTATTCTTCTTGGGCTGTCCGACTTGTTCTGTCTGATAGTATTCGATCACATTGGGGTGGCTGCACACTTTGTGGAAGCGGTCCACCCAATCTTCGCCGCCAACGGAAACGAATTCACGGATGTATTTCGATTCAGAAAGCGGTAAATGCACATTAACTTGTAGTCCTAACTCGGCGCAAATTTCGGCAAAAATGATCTCGCTGCCTGCCGAGAGCCCGGCAAGTATGGCAATATCTTCAGGTCCAGCGCCCATTTTGATAAGCGTTTTTTTCATTTCATCACGCAAGATTTGGATCTTATCCGCTGGCAGGGTCTTTTTGATCTTGCCGGGGTGATCTACCATATACCCTGAAAAGAGAAATACCTGTCCTTCTGGTTTAGTTTGTCTTTTTGTAGTAGTGTCCGTAACTTTATCACCAGAAATGCGGGCGATTTCTTCTTCAAGAATGAGAATTGCTGCTCCTACAAAGTCTGTACGCATTTCCAACATTTTTAAGATTTCCAATTGGGAAAGCGAAGCCTGAAGGAAGAAGATGTTGCGGCGCGAGGCTGTAAGCGCTTTGCGGTATGAGCGGGTGACCGCGGATGTGTTTTCCGCCGTTAATGCACGTAACTCGGCAAGAGAGACAAGTGTCCAGTAATCGGCATTGTCTTTGTTGACTTCTTTTTCGAGGGCAAAGATCAACGCGCCGCGCAGTTCAACAAACTCGCCGCGAATTCGGGTGATATCCGGGTCTGGGTCTTTTTTATCGTCGAATTTATCTGCCAGGTGAATGGCAATGGCAGAAAGAGTTAATGCATTAACACCCGGGTAATGGTTGTTCAGGTCAATGCGGTAGCCTTTGAGATATGTGGAGATCGCTTTTATCAGCCAATGGTAGGCATCAAAAGCGGCTTTGAGCTTTTTGTTTTTATCGCCCACATTTTTCCATGAATCAACCCACATTTCTTTGTAGATGCGCCCAAGGTAAGAAATGGCTTCGCTATCATCTGGAGTATCTGCCAAAAGGGCTTCCAACTTCACAATGGCTTCATCCACCCGCCCTAGACGATTAAGGTGAAACGCTTCTTTGCGGCGGAACTCCATATTGCCGGAATTGACTTCAAGCCCTTTGCGGTATTGGGTAAGCGCCAATTCGTTGCGCCCCATGTTGGCAAGGGCGTTACCGGCTTCTCCGATCGCTTCTTCTTTGATGAGCGGGTTGCTGATCTCTTCGGTGAGCAGCAGAATATCGCCGATCCGTTTTTGGCGTTGGGCAACAGTAACGCGCTGCTTCCATGAGTTGTATTCACGCCAAAAGCCGGTTGCCAGCGGAGTACGCAGTGACTTGCGGTCTGGTTCTGCCAAACCGGAAAGCAGGTTGAAGATCGGGCTGTGAATAGCGTCGCGGTCTGATGCCCAGGTATCTTTCGCCATGCGGGAAATTGCTTGAATATCGTTTTTAATGTGTGCCTGGTCGGGGACGCCTTCGGGGGTAACGTGGTACGGCAGCGTGCGAACATTGAAGATATCAAATGGCATGTAGGCGCGTCCGGCTTGGATGTGCATCACACCGCGTTTGCGGAAAGCATGGCGAATGCCAAGCTCGTAGAAAGCGTTGGCGTTATCAATGCTCAGGTCGCAGAGCACAAGGTCTGCCAGCAAAAGTTCCTGGAACATATCCGTCAAGATGTCGCCAGAGGCAGTCTCTTCATCCGCGCGGAAGGGCTCAAAGCCCGCATCCTCCAAAGCCGGTTTGATCAACTGCTTGTAAATGGCATTGAAATCATAGAGGGAGCCATCCCCGCCTTTCTTTTTTCCGAACGGCATAACAATAAAGGCGTGCGGTTTGACTTCAACCGAGGTAACGATTTTTTCCACTTCAGCTATGGTGATCTCTTCTGGGAGTGCAACTGGCTGACCATCTTTTTTTTCTCCGCTGCCAATGATCGGAGCAGGGACTGCTTTGTTCTCTGTTGGGGCAGCAGCAGGGGTGCTTTCTTTATTCGTTGCGGATTCAATTGTGCCGGTCATGTCGAAATATCTCCTGGTTATGAAAAAGGTGGTTTAGCCTTTAACTTCACTATTCTTGGGGTAACGTGCCAGCAGGTTATTAAGCGTTTCGCGCGGTGTACTCACGCTTACATCCACACCCTTGAATTCTGCAAAGATTTCTTCCAATGCACTGGAAAACCCGATCTTGTTGGCGAGGTTTTCAGAGAATTTCTGGGCGGCTTTTCGCATCTCTGCGAGTTCTGCCTGTACAAGATCAGAAGAGGCTTCTTCTGCAAGCGACGAAAGAACCTCTTTGAAATTTTCGGTGATAGTTTCTTCCGCTTCTTCAAGCCTGTCGGCAGTTAAATCCACCACGGCGTCGCGCATATTTTTCTTCAAGCGGCGATCCGATTCGCGGGCTTCCTTGATGACTTGATTGATAAGACTGGCTTCTTCTTCGAGGTCAGATTCCTTGAGCGCTTCCTGCATGGCTTTGATGTACTCAACATTCTGGCTCCAAAGAATATCTTCGGTGGAACGCACCATTTTGAAGAATTCGGCATCGGTTTGGCTTGTCCTATCCAGGTTTCGCCAGTGATCGAAGAGAATGCTCAACTCCATAATGACCTTGCTATAGTTGCGTACAACAGAGTCCAGGTTGCGAAGTTCCTGCCAGCCGATCAATACAGCCGTGAAAGATGCGGCGAGGGCGGTCCACAATGGAATGAAGACAGCAAATGCCGCACCGGCTACGCCGGAAAGAATAATAAATAACTGTAATCGGACACGCTCTTGCTGGTATTTATTGACTTTGCGTACATGCCAGCCGAGCTGAGATTCCAGCCTGTAGCGGAAGTACTCATCACCAGGGAGGTCGTGGAACCCGGGGTCGCTGTAGGCATCTTGTTGATTGTAGTGAGGGGGCAGGTATCCTTCGTAGGGAGGGATGGTTAATTCCCCATTCAAACCCCGAAAGACCGAGCGTTGAATTTCTACCAGGCGATTTTCCAGCCAAACATTTCGGTTGGCTGAATTTTTTAGTACCGTGCGGTACATGTAGATTTCTTTAAGTATCTCTTCTGCACCGGCGCGGGCAACAAGCCAATCGCCACTGGAAAGGAATTTGCTTCCATATGCCGCCAACGCCGAAGCGAGAATGGGGGTCATAATAAGAAAGACCTTCAATACCACACCGAGCAACGAAGGTTGATCAGAGGGGAAGTACGTGGTGATGACTGCAAAAAAAGTTGCCAAAACACTTAACACGGCGATCCATCTGCGGAAGAGCGTGTGAATTTTGGTTCTCTTGGTTGAGTACGCATCCATTTGCGCGAAACGGGTCCACGCGATTTGGAGGATGGGGGTGGGTTCTTGAGTTTCAGTTTCCATGAGTATCCTCTTTCCTCGGTTTATCGGGCAACGAACCAGGCGGCAACGTAGCCTTCGTGGGCGGCATCTTTCACCTTGATCCACTGGTCGTTTTTACCTACTTTGGCTTCACCGCCAGCCTCAGTAACCATGAATTCATACCCGATGGGAACACGTTTTATCAACGTTGCATCACTGACTATTGGCTCCTTGCGAAGAGACACCATCTCGACGGTGGTTCGCACTTTTACTCCGCCGCCGCTTGCAGCAGGCGCTGGGGCAGCGGCTGCATTGGTTTGAGCGGTTGAGCCACCCGCATATTTCACATACCACGCAGCCACGTAGCCTTCCTTGTTATCGGCGGCTCTTACTTTAAGCCATTGGTTTTGAACACCTACTTTTTTAATGGCTTGATCCGCAGGCTCGAGGCAGATCAACTGTTCGGTAGGCGGGATCCTGCGCATGAGGGTGTTATCTGCCACGACAGGCTGGCTGCGGAAAGAAAGCTCTTCAGTGGGAACAACTGCCATTGCACCTGGGGGGATGGGTGCTGGTTTAGAAGCATCGGTATTTGGTTTTTGGTTGGTTCCTGGTTTCGGAGCAGCTCCAGGTTTCGGCGCCGCACCAGGTTTGGGTGCAGAACCAGCCGAAGCCGTGGAGGAAGAAGCGGCAGGGGCAGCGGGTGCGGCAGGCTGCGGCACCACTTTTTTATCAGAGACAAACCACGCGGCTACATATCCCTGATCGCCTTTCGGGTCTTGAATTTGAAGCCATTGACCCTGCACACCGATCTTGGCGGCAGCCTGCGCCTTGGGTTCAAGGCTGATCAACTCTGTATTTTGCAACATGCGTTTCCACAAATAGCCTGTGGTTGCCGGGTCTGCGCGCAAAGCAAGATCATCTTCGGCGGCAAAAACCACGAACTTCTCGGCGGGTAAGGAAACGCTCGTCATCTCAGGCGGTTCTGGTGCGGCAAGGCTGTAGTTGTTAAACCAAAGCACGGCGCTGATCTCTGATGCGAGGGTTGCGCCATTGTATTTATATCTTTGGGTCAGAAAAACGGGCTTGTCTGGGCTGTCACCGCCGTATTTATACGGGTCGTAAAGGATGTAATCATCACCCTTCTTTTCCTTGACCAAAACAAAGTGAGTTTGAATGCCCGCTTGTTTGTTCCAGTCTACCTGAAGAATGACCGGCTTTCCGGCAGCCACTGCGGCATCGATCTGCGGGATCGGCGCTGGAAAACTTTCGCAGGGTTGCATATCTTGATAGGCACAGTTGGGCCACACATATGGCAAAACGCTCGGAATAAAAAGCGCCCCCTGAAAGCCGCCAGACTTTTTCATTTTGTCATTGACGGTTTGAGGGGTCTCGTTATACCCAATGCCGTTGAGCATCATGGTAACGGATGTGAGCAAACATCCCCACGAGCCAATAGTCTCGCTTGAATTTCCAAGCGAAGATTTCTTCCACGCATCATCGTTCTGGTAAAGATTTTTCGTAACGAACATGCCGAAAAGCCTCCTGTTTTCAGGGGATAAGTATTGGATTAATTTTACCCGATTTCATTTGCAATGTTCTTGCAATTTTTTAAGGATGAAAATCTCGGTTCCCCCTTGTTTTGGGCTGGTTTTGCGCTTCGGGCTTTTTTCTACCCTATAAGAGGGCGTTTCTTAGCTCACCTTACGCGTCAATATGCTGACCCCGAAGGGCTGAAATAGCCATTGAAAATCCTGTTATCCCTTCGGGATTATCGTATAAGGGGAGTTCTTAGCTCACCTTATACGAACGCGACATTTATGTCGTCAGTTAATTTTCAACTGGGTTCAGTTTACTGGCTGCAAAATGCGGGAACTTCAAAAAACTCTACCGAGGTAATGAACCAACCGCCGCCAACCTTTTCTATGGTGATCGTCTGCGGTAACAGGCGGGCACCCTGGCTTTGTACAAGCGACCCATCGGCACGGTTGTAGTATTGAATCGTCCACACCTCGCAGGTGTTTACTTGCAATTGGGTATTGCTGATGATGCGAATATCGTCAATGTAGCTTTTGTAATAATCAATCTCTGCGATCTCAACCAAACCCTGCTGGTTGAGCGAGTCGATCTCGGTTTGCAGGCTTTGCAAAATTTCCCCCGTCATAATACCGGCGGCAACTGAGGCATCTCCATTGCGATAGGCTTGAATCTGCAACTCAATTGCCTGTGTGAGAAATTCACCCACTTCTTTTGAGAGTCCAGGTGAAACGCCATTTGCCTGATCTGGCAGGAAGGGGTTGCTGCCAGCCGCGACTTCACTGCCGTCACTGGCGCCGTCGTTATCCATATCCGGGTCAAGTGGATTCATGCGGTTGACCACTTCCACGCCGTCGCCCAAACCATCCCCATCTGTATCGGGGTTTTGCGGGTCTGTGCCGGTCACAAGGGTTTCATCGGTGTCTGCCAAGCCATCCCCATCTGAATCCTGGCTTGGGCTTTTGGGTGGGTTTTCATTCGGCTTCGGCTGCTCCGGCGCAGACGGTACTTCGCTTGCCAGCCCATAGAGCGATTGAATACCGGCAATATCGTCACTGCCTAAAAAGCGGTGCGGTTCACTGTACGAGGGGTACATCAATGCACGTGGGTCGTCACTGTGACCCAGCCCTAAGGCGTGACCGATCTCATGGGCGGCGACCGTCAGCAGGTCTACATTTTGAGTATCGCTGTTTACCCAGCGTTCGGCATCGTCAAAATGCACGAAGACCTGCCGGTCTTCGTAGGGGTTTGGGAAGGAGGCGTGTGCCAGCACGTCGCCGGGACCATCGAAGGGATCGCCGTCACCATGTTCACCTTCGCCCCAGCCAATCACAATATCCGCGTTTTGGCGGGTGGTTATCTCTGTGAAGGTGAGTGAAGTTTCCGCCGCCCACAAGGCAAATGCTTGGCGCACAACCTCATGTTCTGTATTATCCGGCAGTTTGGATGTGCCATTGATAAAGAAGTATGTGATGTTGCTTTTGCCCCATTTTGAAACAGCACGAAATTCGCTGCCCAGTTCTGCGCTGTTGATGCTGTCGTAACGGTAACTTTCTTCAGAGGCAGGCGGGGTAAATGTGGAACAGGCGAAGACCCAGATAAGGCTTACGATCCATACCCGGTAAGGCAGCTTGATTCTTGTTTCCATAATTTGGCGCTCCTGTTAAAAATAAGGTTCAATCTTTGATAAGAATCAACAATGCGGCTTATTGCCGCATTATTAAGAGACTGTTTTCAATTACTTGCGATGGTATTGGCGAAACCACCAGTCTGTGCCGGGGAGTTTGCTGTTCTTTACAATTTCGAGCAGGGCGTCAATTTCAAAGTACACGCGCCGCATGTCTGAACGTAGAAAATCCCCATCCTGTTCCACAATGGCATACTCTGCCCAGGGGAGCAGGCTGGGCGGATTCCCTGGCGAGTAGGCAAACTTAAACGCATTGCCAACACTGCCAGAGTTTAGGAACAAGAGTTCTCCATGGCGGCGGTGCATTTGAATATGGGTATGTCCGCCGATGAAAACGGTTGCGGTTTGTTCTTTGTAAAGTTCTTGAAGCAGTTCTGATGAAGTAGTAGGGAGTACCAGATCTGTGGTGGACTTGGGTGAACCATGATAGGCGAGTAGTTCAATGCCGTTGGGCAGTGTAATTTTGTGGTTAGGCTGAAAATTGCGGATGTACTCGAAGTTTTCTGCGGATAATTGTTCACACCCCCAAAGCAGGTCTGGGATTAAATGCGAGGTGATTTCAAAATCCTGTGCTTTTTCCGGTTCGAGGATCGCCTGATCGTGATTCCCCATGATCGTGATAGCATGGCGGTCTTGCAATGCTTTTAACACCTCAACAGGTTGAGGACCAAGGCTGACTGTGTCACCCAGGCAGATCAACTGATCTATGTTTTGCTGATCAATATCTTTAAGAACAGCTTCAAGAGCAGTGAAATTTCCATGAATATCTGAAATAAAAGCAATACGCATATTCTTTTACCAATTGTACACGAGTGAGACGAAAATTCTCCGAAAATTAGAACTTTTGGGTGATGGAGATCAACGCCGCGGCCTTGTGTTGGAACCGATTTGCCTATAACGGGGAGGCATCTTCCCGAATATCTACCTCCTGCAAATTCAGTTCAACCTCAAGAATATCTCCATATTGGATGCCAGTCACTTCATGGGAGATAACCTCCAGAAGGGATCTGTCTTGAAAATGATTTTTCTTTGTCTCTGGATGTGGATAATACACCCAACCGGAGTATTTTTTGTTTTTGAATATTACATTGCAACGCGAGAAGGAGAAAGTCTCTGGTGGGTGCAGGTCTGTCCACTCTACGAGCGGAAACGTAAATTCTGGCTTGGTCATTTGAAAAATATACGGCGAAATGGAGATATTCAATGTGCCATTGAAATATGGGGATAAATCCAACCCTAGCGTCTTGAAGAAAGGCTTTTGTTTTTCCAGTGAACTGTATGGGTAGGCTGCCGATGGTCCTGATGCAACTTGATGCCCGCGGACGAGGATGCCGGGCAGGCGTTTTTTCATTCGCTGCCTCAAGAAATATCGATCTGTTGAATGAGCTTGTCGAAGACCTTGCCGTAGTTATCGGTGGCAGCGACGAGGAAATCAGTAAAGCTGACATTGGCAGAATGATCGGCTTTGTCGGACATGGCGCGGACGCAGAGGAACGGCACTTTGTTGATTTCACAGGTATGTGCGATGGCGGCGGCTTCCATATCCACTGCCAGGGCGTTGTGGATGGTGAGGAGTTGACCGGCTTTTTCAACACTGCTGATGAACTGGTCTCCACTGACCAATCGCCCTTTGTAAACCTTGGGGGTGTGTCCGTTGATCTCGTCTAGCGTTAGTGAGCGGGCGGTTTCAAAAGCCAGATCGGTGAGTTTGGGGTCGGTGATAAAGGCATGGCGGGAGGTAAAACTGAGCTGCCCGTCCTCTTTTTGTGTGATGACGTCAAAAAGAATTTCCCCGGGTTTTAATCCCCAGCCGGTCAGGTCGAAGTCATGTTGAATGGCGTCAGTGGCAACGACGAGGTCGCCGACTTCGAGGTTTGGGGCGAGTGCGCCGGAACTACCCATGTTGAAGAGCACATCTGGTTCAAAGAAATCGAGTAGTTGCTGGGTGGCGATGACCGCGTTGACCTTGCCCGGGTCGCAGCGGGTGAGGTAGACCTGATGTCCGTGCATGTCGCCGTGCCAGTAGGTGCGCTTGCCGCGTTCGATCTTTTCGAGATGGTGAGCGAGTGCGCGAATGGGAATGAGTTCTTCATCCATCGCACCGATGATACCGATCTTCATGATTGAATTCCTTGAATGTGGATTTTTTGTATTTTACCCGTTTGGAAAAGGCAGCACATGCCAAAGCATGACCAGAAACATGAACGTGTTTCCAGCCAGAACGCAGATGTGCCAGATCTCGTGATTGCCAAAATACGGCGGAAAGGGATTGGGCTTGCCGATCGCAAAGCTGATCGCGCCCACGGTGTAGCTCAATCCGCCTGCGATCAACAATGTCATGGCATTGGGTCCCAGTTGGTTCGAGATGGGACCGACCAGAAAGACGATGATCCAACCCATGAGTAGGAAAGATGCCTGTGAAAGCCAGACTGGAATCTTTGCAAAGAAAATGGACTTGAGCGTAATGAAGAAAACCGCCAAACTCCAGATCACGCCGAACAAAACCCAACCGGTCGCGCCGCTAAAAATGGTCAGACAGAAGGGCGTGTACGTGCCTGCGATCAAAATGTAGATGGCGTTGTGGTCGAGAATGCCGAAGACACGGTAATACTTATTGAATAGTAAAAAGAAATGCAGCAGACAACTGAACAGGAATGAGAGAAAAAGACTGACGCCGTAGATGGTGAATCCCACCACGTGAGCGGGTTTGTCTGCAATGGCTGCAAGCGAGACCAAAACTGCCAAAGCAGAGATCGAAAGGATCGCGCCGATCAGGTGACTAATGGCATTGAAATACTCGTTGCTGTCTGGCGACGAGATCATAGGGTCTAGGGGTGGTTTGGTTGTGTTCATTTGAAAAAGGAGGAGTCGAACGTCTCCTGACGTTCGAGTGCAACGTCGGGAGACGTTGCACTCCAATCCTACAACTCCACAGGTAATTTATTCAACCCGCGAATCACAAATCCGGAAGAAAATTCCGCTTCACCCGCAGGGCGGATGTTCGGGCAGCGTGTGAACAACACACTGAACAGCACCTGCAACTCCAAACGAGCGAGCGGAGCGCCGAGGCAGTAATGGGTGCCGAGACCAAACGTCAGCAGTGGGTTATCTTCACGAGACAGGATCAGCTCATTCGGTTGTGTGAAGCGGGCTTCATCGCGATTGCCAGAGATGTACATCAACGCCACTTCCATGCCGCGCTCCAGCTTGACTCCGTTGAAGTCGAAATCTTCGAGGACGTAACGCTCGAACATCGGCAGCGGAGTTTCGTAGCGCAACATTTCGTCGACACCTGTTTTAAGCAGGGATATGTTGCCTGTGGCAACCGCCTCTTTCATGATTTGGAGTTGGTCGGGTTTCTGAAACATTGCCCTCAACCCAAGCGACGACCCATTGACCGTAGCCTCATGCCCCGCATTGAGCAAAAAGATTGCCGTGGCACGCAATTCATCTTCTGTGAGTTTGTCGCCTTTCTCTTCAACCTGTACCAGTTCGGTGATGAGATCATCCTGCGGTTTGACGCGGCGTTCTGCAGCGAGCCCGCCGATCATTTCCATAAATTCAGTGGCGGCGCGGTTGGCTTCATCCACCTGCTGATCGGTGTAACCTAACTCATACATTTTGACGATGGCATTCGACCACGGGCGCAGATATTGGATCTGCTCATCGGGAATGCCGAGCAGACTCGCGATCATGATGACCGGCAACGGCTCGGCAATATCGTGGACAAAGTCCGCTTTGCCACTGGCTTCTACAGCATCAATGAGTTTATGGGTTGTGCGCTCGAGCGTGGCGCGCATGCTTTCCACGCGTTTGGGTGTGAAGACTTTTGTCACCAGCGAGCGGATGCGGGTGTGGGCGTCCGCTTCCATATCCATGAAGACGTTATCTTGATAACGGCGGAAGGGAGCTTCGCGTGGGTCGGGCGGGGGCCAGCCGATCTCATCACGTGAGTAACGGTGCAGCATGGTGCGCCCGAGGCGTTTGTCTTTGAGCAGGGCGGCAATGTCACTATGACGGGTGAAGAAGACCTTGTTCCAGACCGAGTCGAGATAGACCGGCATTTCCTTTCGGAGAACTGCCAATTTTTCATACGGGTCTTTAATGAAATCAGGTTGATTGATGTCGATGTGATGGGATGGAAGGCTCATGGCGCGTAGTATATCATCCCCCTCCGTCGCTGTCGCGACACCTCCCCCAAATAGGACAGACGAACTTCTGTCCTATTTGGGGGAGGGCAGGGTGGGGGCTGGGGTTTAAGGAATTAAATACGAAGTCAGCTCAATCGTGCTATCCAATCCGCTGCCGGTGGAGAAGGTCTTCACCAGCCCGACCTTCAAGGCATACCAGTTGGTGTTGTTGAGTGTAATGGGCGTGGTAAACGGCGAGCCAGACATATCTATGGTGATGTTCATGTCAACCTTGCAATCCACGCGCATGGCATCGAAGGTTCCAGCAGGGACGGTGACGGATTCAACTCCAGCGGCGGTACACGCCTGATTAACTTGATTGCTCACTGGGAAGCTTTCGCCATTGATGGTTTGAGTGCCTTCCAAGGTCAGGGACTGGGACCAACTGTCGCCGGGGTTGAGCGCGGCGGGTAAGGTCACACCTTCAAGCGCCGTGGTTTGATAATCCACTGTGGTGCCCTCTGCACTTACACTGGCAGAGCCTCCGCCCGATGGGTTGAGCGCGATCAAGTTTCCGTTCTCGCATTTCCATTGTCCCTGACGGGTGACGCCCGTGCCAAAAACATCCTGTTCGGTGAATCCGTCGCCTTCAAGGGAAAGCACACTGTGAATATAAGTGTCTGGCACAGGACCCGCTATGGTGTAATTCCAGGTTGCTCCGACAACAACCGGCATGTAGGGATTGTCGCAGGCGTTGGGCAGGGTGGGAGCAACCTCAAGGTTGACTGCTTCGGTTGGGGCTGTGCCTTCTACCGGGCTGTTGCCATTCTCAGTGGGCGCAGGTGAGCCAAGGTTACATGCCAGCATGGTAAGGATAGTGGCAGATATTGCGATTAAGATTGATAAAGGTTTTGTTTTCATGTTCTCTCCATAAAAATAAACGACTTCGCGAAGTATAGCATTTCCCCAGCTTGATAAGAAAATTCTCCCTCCCCAAATTGACCTGTGCCCTGTATAATCGCGCCCAGTATGAAAACCATCTTCAACCCGTCCGCCGCCGCTCAAGCTACCGCCGCCGCTACATGCGTGACCTGTGAACCTGCCACGGCTTGAGACGGAACCGAAAGGAAACCCAGTCCCGAAACCGAACAGGTTCTCGGGATTTTTTATTTGCCGCACCATCTGTCATTGCGAGGGCGGTGTTCTTCTGCCCGAAGCAATCTCCCTGCTGGCAAGGGGATTGCTTCGCCGCAAGAGCAAGAGCGCGGCTCGCAATGACAGGAAACCACTTGGTATAATTCGCACGCTATTCTACAAATTTCGGAGTACTCATGACCAAAAAACACACAGGCAACCAGATCCGTCAGGACTTTATCGACTTCTTCGTCGAACACGGGCACACCGCTGTCCCGTCCATGTCTCTCGTCCCGGGCGGGGATGGAACGCTTCTCTTCACCAACTCAGGCATGGTGCAGTTCAAAGATGTCTTCATTGGCACCGATAAAAAGCCTTACACCCGCGCCGTAGACTCGCAGAAGTGTATGCGTGTGGCAGGCAAACACAACGACCTCGACGATGTGGGGCGCGACGACACGCATCACACCTTCTTTGAAATGCTCGGCAACTGGTCGTTTGGCGACTATTACAAAGAAGAAGCCATTGCCTGGTCGTGGCAGTTGCTCACCGAAGTGTGGGGCTTGCCCAAGGATAAACTCTACGCCACCTGCTTCCGTGACGACAAAGGCAACGTCCCGCAGGACGACGAAGCCGCGGACATCTGGAAGAAACAGCCCGGCTTTGACCCAGAACACGTGCTCTTCTTCGGGCGCAAAGAAAACTTCTGGCAAATGGCTGAGACCGGTCCCTGTGGACCGTGCTCCGAAATTCACATCGACCTCGGCGAAGAACGCGATAACCTGCGCGGCACCGACCACGTCTGCGGTGTGAATGGCGAATGCACGCGCTACCTCGAACTCTGGAACAACGTTTTCATTCAATACAATCTTTTCGATGATGGCAGACTTGAATCTTTGCCCGCCAAGCATGTTGATACTGGCATGGGCTTCGAGCGCATTGTCTCCGTCCTGCAAGGCGTGGATTCGAACTACAAGACCGATCTCTTTGCAGGTTCGCTCGAAGTCCTGCGTTCGCTCACCGGTCACAGCGAAAAAGAAATGCTCGCAAACTTCACGCCCTATCGCGTGATCTGTGACCATGTCCGTTCGGCTTCCTTCCTCATTGCGGATGGTGTCGTGCCGGGCAATGCCGGTCGCAACTACGTGGCGCGCATGATCGTCCGCCGCGCCGCACGCTTCGGATCCAAGATTGGGCTAACTGAACCCTTCCTCGCCAAAGTCGCCCAAGCCGTGATTGATGAATACGGCGATTTCTACCCCGAACTGAAAAAGGCTCAACCCTCCATTCTTGACAATTTGACTCGGGAAGAAGTCCGCTTCGCACGGACGGTTGAGGCGGGTACTGCCCATTTAGAGAATCTACTCTCGGAGCTTCGTGCTGAGCGGAGCGGAGCGCAGTCGAAGCACAACCTCGTCCTCGACGGTCACAAAGCCTTCGACCTGTACGCCACGTACGGCTTGCCCTTCGAAATTTCCCGCGACATCGCCCGTGAACAAGGTCTCGATGTAGACGAAGCCGGTTTCACTGCTGCGAAAGAAGAACATGCAAAAGCCTCCGGCGGTGGTAAAGCTATGGGCAAGCTCGGCGGCGAAGATGCGGAATACTTTGCGGGCATTCTCAAAGACCTGCAAGCCAAAGGTAAACTCGGCAAAGACGGCGTGGAATACGACCCTTACAACGGGACAGATGTTGCCCGCTACTCGAACCTTGAAGTCCTCGCTCTCGTCGTAGGCGGACAGTCCGTAGACTCTGCCAACTTGGACGATCAGGTTGAGGTCATACTGCCCAAGACCGGCTTTTATATTGAAGCGGGTGGTCAGGTCAACGACACTGGCTTCATTCGCTTTTCACCCTCTCCCTCTGGGAGAGGGCAGGGTGAGGGCGCATGGGAAATCGAAGTCACCGGCATCCGCCGCGCTTCTGCGGGCGTGATCGTGCACATCGGTGAAGTCATCTCCGGTCATCCCAAAGTGGGTGACAAAGTCACCGCCGAAGTAGACGCGACTCGCCGACACGACATCATGCGCAACCATACCGCGACTCACTTGCTGCACAAGGCTCTCCATGAAATTCTCAGCGATCAAGCCAAGCAGGCGGGCTCACTCGTCTCGCCGACTCATTTGCGCTTCGACTTCAACCATCCCGAAGCCATGACCGCCGAGCAGATCGAACGCGTTGAAAAGATGGTCAACGAAGCGGTGGCGATGGATATGCCCGTGGTCAAAGTCACCAAGTCACTCGATGAAGCCAAGAAGGAAGGTGCAATGGCGCTCTTCGGCGAAAAATATGGTGAAGTCGTTCGCACTATCTCGATTATGGAATCCGACAGTTCTACTGTCGGCAACAAATATTCTTACGAACTCTGCGGTGGAACCCACCTCGAACGAACCTCAGACGTGGGCGCGTTCATCATCGTCAGCGAAAGCTCGGCTGCGGCGGGCGTACGTCGCATTGAAGCCGTCACCGGACGTGGCGCGTATGAGCTTATCCAGAAGCGCTTCAAGACCCTGAAGCAGACCGCAGGCTCGCTCAAAACTTCTGTGGATGAAGTGCCCGTCAGAGTAGATGCTTTGCAGGATGAAGTTTCTGAACTGAAGAAGGAACTTGCGAATCTCCGTGTCCAGTCTGCACTTTCCACTTTCCAATCCCTGCTTTCCACCGTTCAAACCGCCAAAGACGTCCACGTCCTCGGCGCGGAAATCCCCAACGCCGACGTGGACACGCTCCGCTCGCTCGCAGATAAATTCCGTGAGAAGTACCCCAAGAACGGCGCGGCAGTTTTCGTCTCTGGCAGCACTGTTATTGCCACCGTCACCGAAGATGTGGTCAAACGGGGAGTCAAGGCTGGGGACTTGATCACAGGCATCGGCGGAAAGGGAGGCGGTCGCCCCAATCTCGCGCAGGGCAGCCTCAATGGAGATGTCAAAGATGCGCTGGCAAAATTATCCAAAACAGTTGAAGAAAAAGTAAAATAAATCGTAGGGGCGGGCTTCACGTCCGCCCCTTTTTTATTTCTCAAAACAATTTCATGAACCCATTTCCCACTTTACAAAATGCCTGGTACATTGCATGTCAGTCTTCGCAGCTAAAGCGTAAGCCGCTCACTCGTACCATCTTGAACACGCCTTTTGTTCTGTTCCGCAACACAAGCGGACGCGCCGCTGCCTTGATCGACCGCTGTTCGCATCGCAATGCCGCCTTGTCTGATGGCTGGGTAAGGGATGGGTGCGTGGTCTGCCCGTATCATGGCTGGCAGTTTGACGAAGATGGGATTTGCCAGCACGTCCCCGGCTTGATGGACGAGCGCGTTCAAAAAGCGAAAAATATTTTTTCCTACCCCGTCATTGAACAAGACGGCATGGTGTGGGTTTACCCATCACACGAAAAAACAACATCCCAGCCGCCGCGGTTTGAGTTTTTGAACGAACCCGGCTATACCCACTTTGTCGCTGAGCAATCCATGCCCTTCTCTCTGCCTGAAACGCTTGAAAACTTTTTAGATGCCACGCACACACACTTCGTTCATTCGGGTCTGATCCGTAGTGAAGGCAAACGTAAAGCGGTCAACATCACCATCACGCGAGAAGCGGATCGCGTCCACGCCGAATACAGGGACGAAGGCACGCAGTCTGGCATCATCTCGCGTCTTTTTGGCAGCGGCATAGATCGCAGCGTCGGGCGTTATATTTTCCCGTCTACTGCGCAATTGGAATACGGCGCAGGCTCACAGACCAAAATGCTCATCACCCTTTGCTTCACGCCCGAAACCGAAACCTCCCAACGCCTCTACGCCATCGTGGTTGGGCGCGGACCGGCGGTCTTTAAACCCATCATTCAACTTTTGTTCTGGCAGGCATACAAACAAGATAGACACATCCTGGAATTGCAAAAAAAGAATCTGCAAAAATTTGAAAAGGCGCAGTATGTCTACACCGAAGCGGATGTCCTCCTCCCACACATTCTCCACCTCCTCAAACATGGACCTTCTCCCACTGCGCCCGCCTCTCCCCGCACCGTGAAACTGCTCCTGTAATCCTGACAGATGACCCCGCCTGTGGCTTTGCGTCCCAATCCCTTTATCTATGCTCGCATCGTTTCAGTTCCCATACTGTGGCTTTTCGCATGGATGAACTGGCAGCCCGCTCTCGGAATTGGCATCTGCCTCTCCGCCCTCACCGATGTTCTGGATGGCAGGCTCGCCGCAAAAGACCCCGCCTACGCCAACCCCAAACTCGACTCCTTTGCCGATAAATTTTTGACGGTCTCTGTTCTGCTGTGGCTGATCTTGCTCAAGCCTTTTTTATTCACAGATCATAGCGTTTGGGTCGCAATCGCTGGAATAACCTTTATATCTTCAAATCTCGTCAGCATCATAAAATTCAGAATGCCCACAACTTTGCATTTGTACTCGGGAAAATATGGCGGCTTGCTTCAGGCGGTCTTTGTTGTTCATGCATTTCTCTCTGCCGGATATAACCCGTCTCTGTTCTATATCGCCATGGCTGCATTTATTATTGCAGGCATCGAGGAAATTCTCGTTTTGCTGAAAGCAAACGAAATAGACGAAGACAAGATGATATCCATCCTGCCTTTTTTGAATGGATGAAGCGGAGTCGAAAGTCTCCCGACTTTCGAGCCTGACAACCCTTTTATATAATACAAGGCGGGCTGCGAGGAAAAAAAATGAAAAAGATCTGGCTCGCAATAAAAGGACGGTTCGACGCATTGCTCGTTTCTCCGCATCTGCCGGTCATTCTCGCCTTACTCTCAATTTTTTTGACCCTGCCGTCTTTATGGGTCGGCTTACAATTTGATGATTACTTATTGGAGCAATCTGTTATAGAATCGCCAGATACCGCCATAAATGACATGTTCATTTTCATGGAGGGTGATACCAAACAGGCAGAAAAATATATGGACGTGGGGATTTACCCGTGGTTCACCCTGCCGGAGGGCAAGAACGCATTTTGGCGTCCACTCAGCGCACTCACACACAGGCTAGACTTTACCTTTCTCCCCGCTCGACCTGCGATCATGCACGCAGAAAATATCCTCTGGTTTGCGTTGAGCATTTTGCTCGTCTCTCTGTTTTACCGCGAAATTCTCCCCGTGCCAGTGGCGGGTCTGGCAGCCCTGCTCTTCACCGTGGATGATGCTCACGGATACGCAGTAGGGTGGATATCGAACCGCAATGGGCTAATGTCCTTCGCCTTTGGCATTCTCTCCCTGTGGCTTTATCATCGTTACGCAACCCGCAAAAAAATAAACCTGCTTTTTTTGAGCACAGCCAGCTTTGCACTGGCGTTATTTTCAGCCGAGGCAGGCATTGCCATATTTGGGTATCTCGCCGCGTATGTATTGGTCTTTTGGGGAGTGTCCACACGGGCTTGGCTCACCTTGCTCCCGCATGGTTTGATTTTTAGCATTTGGGCATATTTCTACCGCCTCGGCGATTTTGGTGGCTGGGGCACTTCGTACATTGACCCTGTTCACGAACCCATTTCTTTTCTGCGGGCAGCCATTGAGCGTATTCCCGTCCAGTCGCTTGCTTTGTTTTTTCACCCGCCCGCCGAGTTTTATCCTTTTGTAACAGATGCAGGGTTGAAAGCCCTTTGGGTGGGCACGGGGATCGGCTTGCTCGTTTACCTTGGGCTTAATGTTTATCCACTCATCAGGCAAGATAAAAACTTGCAATTTTTATCCGCAGGAGCAGGGCTTTCTCTTTTGCTCAACAGTTCATCATTGCCCGCAAATCGTCTGCTTTTCTTTGCCGGGTTTGGCGGCTTTGCCATTCTCTCCAGTTTCTTGTTGAATGAAAAACCAGGTTGGGTAAAAAGACCTTTATGGGTTGTCCATCTTTTTATGGCAGCCTTGCTTTTACCTGTTACATCCCTTAGCCCTAAGCTGTTTGGAAACATTGAACATGCCGCCTTGAACGCACCGATAAAACCGACCGTGATCATTCTCTCTGCACCAAGCGCCTTTCATGCAGACTTCTTCAGCCTGCTCCGCGCTCGCGATGGGGCAAACGTACCAGAACGGGTTTGGTACCTGGGTGCGGGGTTATCTCCCATGAAAGTTGAGCGGACAGGCGAAAATACTCTCGTCATCCACGCTCTTGATGGATACATCTCCGGTTTTGATGCGGTCTTTCGCGGAGCAGATCACCCAATCGAAGCAGGTGAAATCATCGATCTGAGCGGATTAAAGATCACGGTTCAAAACCTGACCCGTGACGGTCGCCCCTCTACGGTCAGTTTTAATTTCGCTGAAGCCTTATCATCCAAAAAATATCAATGGCTGATCTGGCATGAAAATCGATTTGTTGAATGGCAAGTCCCCGCTGTGGGTGAAGCGATTGAAATACAATAAAAATTAAAATTGATGTTATGCGATTTTAACGGAGTGGGAGACCTGCCGAAAAATAAGACCCCGAAGGTTTGTTGAACCTTCGGGGTCTCTCATCTTCTTAATCTTCTTCGTGCCTTAATCTAGAGCCGCATGTGCGGCAGAATCTGTCGCTGCCTTTGGCTCTTGCGCCGCATTGCGGACAATACACACTTTCAGCGCTGCCTTCTGTGCTGGTGTGTGTGCGTTTACGGTGTTTGCCGCTGCCTGCCGAGCGCCGACCCCATTGAAAATAGTACGCCAACCCGCCGAGGATCATAATAACGCCCAATCCGCCGATGATGTAAGGTAGGCTGTTTGCCAACGATACCCGCCCAGGAGTATCTTCATTGACCGGTTCAGCGATCTGCACCGTTTGTGCCTGCGAAACAAGTGTATTGGTTGTCTTGGTGTAGTTTAAATTCAAGGAATATTGTTCGTTCGCCGCAAGTGAAACAGGCGCTCCATCGTAATACGTTAACCCATTGGAAACCTGCTGTGAAGCAAAGGTCGGGTTGAGGGTCAAAGAGGTCACATCCAACGGCTCAAGGAACAGGTATTGAAAATTCTCCACGGCATACCCGTTATCCCACACATACGAAAAGGCGCGTTCTTCGCCGTTAAAGGAAAGCGGCTGATAATACTCAAAGCGATGCGGCGTTACGGCTGAAACCGTCATGCTAAAGACTTTATATTCGCCTTCCATGGCAGGCTGTTCGTAGGGTACATTCACAAATTGCCCGCTCCCTGCGTCAGACGCCACAGCGATCAGATCGGCATCTGCGGGAATTCGAAAGGTTAACATGAAAGGGATGGGCGTTCCTTCCGAAACCGTAAAATCTACGATCACCAACATGCTGGCGTCGTCGTATTCGGGCCACAATTGAATGGTTGCATTTGAGAGTGTCACACTCTCTTGAGCAGATGCCGCAAGCGGAAACACCATAAGTATTCCCAGCATAAAGAACATAACAAATTTGCGCATGAGCGCCTCCGAACGGTAAGATTTTCTTTTATATTACCATGCGCCTTTTTATGGAGACAGACACGAAATCACCCGCCCATCTGGATGAATGTCATCCTTTTTTTGTTGTCAGGAATTACATAGACCTGACCAACTGCCAGCACGAACGGTTATACGGCGTTTGAATGCCATGCTCCTCGCCGCGCCGTGTCACCGCGCCGTTGATGGCATCCACCTCGGTGGGGGCTCCGCGTCGTACATCTTGAAACATCGAAGAAATATTATTCGCTGTCTTGTGCGCCACGTCTTCCACTGCCTCAATCGGGTTGGTAAATGGCAGGCTTACATTTTCAGCCGCCGCCACATCTGCCGCCTCCAATGCCAGCGCCCTCATCGCCTTGCGCGCCCACGGGTGAGATAGTAACTCGCCGTTCGGTACGCGCAGCATGGCGGTTAGTGGGTTGATGGCAGCGTTGATGACGAGTTTGCCCCAGATCAGCGACCGCGCATCTGGCACGACCTGCAAATTGAAATTGGATGAACGCAGAGCCGCCTCAAGCGGACCGAGAGCCTGATTCTGTTCCAGTGAAATGGTGCCCTCGCCGCCAATTTTTACAAGACCCGGTCCAAGCAGGGTGGCTCCAGTGGTGGTAATGCCAAGTGCGACGCGCCCAGCCCCGAGGTCCCGTGCGAGCGTTTCTCGGTTGCCAAGTCCGTTTTGCAGCGTGAGCACAATTCCATCTGGGGCGAGTATCCCCTTGAGTTTTTCCGCCACACGTTTTGTCTGCCAGGATTTTACAAGGATGATGGCGTGCCTGATGTTGGAAAGGTCTGCGGGGTTGTCTGTAGCGTGGACTTGGAACGAGCGTTCCTGCCCGTGTAGGTCTGACACCCGGGCGCCAAATTGGTTCAGAGATCGCAGACCATCTTTCCATGTGCCAAGCATGGACACCTGATGCCCAGCTTCACTGAGCCGCGCTGCAAATAAAGTGGAAAGTGCGCCCGTGCCTACCAATAAAATATTTTCTTTCATTTCATTTCACTTCCTTTTGAAAAGCTTCCCATTCTTCGTCGGTCATTTCGACCGTGTGTTCCACGGCAGGGAAATGTTTTGCTTCAACATCATGAATGTAATTTGCAAAGGCATGGTTCATCGTTTCATGCAGGTCGGCATACTTGCGCACGAACTTTGGCGTGAAGCGGTCGAACAGACCAAGCAGGTCGTGGGTTACGAGCACCTGTCCGTTGCAGCCTGAGCCTGCACCAATGCCAATGGTTGGAATGGAAATGTGTTTGGAGATGTACTCGGCAAGTTTCGCAGGGACTGCCTCAAGGACAAGGCTGAATGCCCCCGCCTCCTCAAGAATTTGTGCATCCTCCAGCAAGCGCTTTGCCGCTGAGGCGGTTTTGCCCTGCGCGCGAAAGCCGCCAAGTTGATGAACCGATTGCGGCGTAAGTCCAAGATGACCCATCACTGGGATGCCTGCACCTGTAATGGCACGGACGGCTTCTGCCCGTTCGCGCCCGCCTTCGAGTTTGACGGCGTCCATGCCGCCCTGTTGCAGGAAACGTCCGGCGTTGCGGAGCGCCTCTTGCACTGAAACCTGATACGACATAAAAGGCATATCGCCCACCAACAGCGCAGATTTTGCTCCGCGTGCCACGGCGCGGGCGTGGTGCAGCATTTCTTCCATGGTGACGGGCAGGGTGTTTTCGTAACCCAATACCACCATGGCAAGTGAATCGCCGACGAGAATGGAATCAATGCCTGCATTGTCCATTGCCATCGCGGTGGGGTAATCGTAGGCAGTAAGCATGGTGATCGGCTCGCCGCGTTCCTTCTTTTGACGGAACGTGAGAGTTGTCACCTTTTTGCGAGAATCGCGTTGTGACGTGCTGGTAGAGATCGTGGTTGTTGACAAGGTACCCTCCGGTAAAGGTAGAGTCCGATTTTCGCCTCATTCAGTTGCGAACAAGGGCATACTGCTCCCCTGATTGTGTATGCTTTCGATCGGGTGGTTGAGATTGTGCCGTCGCGTTCTCAAGGATACACGCGGCTTAAGCTATTATGACACGCTTTATGTAATTGGTTTATAAGAATTGATATCAAAAACTATCAGAAATTATTAACCCCGCAGGTGTTTATCCAGTTTCGCAAAATCCACTTTGGCGGTCATATCCAGATTGATCGGGGTGACGGCGATCATCTTTTTTGAGCGCATTATAAATGCGTCTGTATCATCCTGTTCATTTGGCAGGTTGTTTGCGCGGGCGTATCCCATTGGACCATGATCGTCCCATGAGCTGCGTTTGGCGGGAATGGGGTCGTAATACCGTTGGCGTGAAAGTCTTGCGATCTGCCACTCTGTTTGTTGTGTGGCATGGCTTGGTACTTCCACCTTTAAAAGGTCAACGCCTTCAAATTCTTTTTTCTCAAGCATCAGTTTTGCAAAATAACCGGTGAAATATCCTGCTGTTGAAAAATCGACTTCTTCAGAGTGACTTAAATGATGGTGCGGCTCTGTTTCCAATGAAACGGCTAAGGCAGGAAAGCCAAGGTTGGCGGCTTCCATGGCTGCTCCAACCGTGCCGGAAATGGTGATGCCCAGACCAACATTTTCTCCATAGTTGATGCCAGACACAACCAGGTCAGGTTTGTGGGGGACGATCTCAAGAATGCCGTGAAGAACTGCCTGTGCGGGTGATCCGCCAACGGCATACACATCCCATTCCTGACCATTGACCTGCACTTTTTCTTTTTTGATGATCCCATCTGAGGTGGAAGGCAGGCTGCGTCCCATGCCTGTGGATTGATGGCGCGGCGCGGCGACTGTCACATAACCGATCTTTGCGAGCTCACTGGCGGCTGCCCATAAACCAGGCGAGCGGATGCCGTCATCATTGGTGAGAAGAATATGCGGTTTTTTCTTTGTCATGGTGATGGATTATAAACAAAAAGGTTGTTTTTTCCCTTTTGTATTTGCGCATGACATCATGGATTGTGCAAAGTCTTACAACCTTAATGCGAAAAGCGCGAATAAAGGCGAATTTCGCAAAAACTCCTTTTCGTGTCATTCGCCCCATTTGCGTTATTCGCGTTAAGCCTTTTGCTCGAATATCAGCCCTCGATGGGGCGTGCGACCTACCAAAAATAAAAGACCACCTTATTCAGATGGTCTTGTGCTCCTGGCAGGACTCGGATTATCCCTCGATGGGGCGTGCGACCTACCAAAAATAAAAGACCACCTTATTCAGATGGTCTTGTGCTCCCGGCAGGACTCGGGTTATCCCTCGATGGGGCGTGCGACCTACCAAAAATAAAAGACCACCTTATTCAGATGGTCTTTGTGCTCCCGGCAGGACTCGGATTATCCCTCGATGGGGCGTGCGACCTACCAAAAATAAAAGACCACCTTATTCAGATGGTC
>Ga0172367_10002660_pt1 | contig 24235 bp, 23 predicted proteins | sample Lak10m_FD_114542 | JGI IMG/M metagenome (GOLD analysis project Ga0172367, IMG submission 114542) | Freshwater microbial communities from Kabuno Bay, South-Kivu, Congo - kab_022012_10m | ecosystem: Environmental > Aquatic > Freshwater > Lake | place: Democratic Republic of the Congo: South-Kivu... | reverse complement strand
TGCTTCGGCTTCTTCACGTATTCACTGGCGGCAAAACTCATTTGTTTCATGGTGGCTTGAGAGAGTGGTTGGCTCATTCACAATTTTACAGGGCGGCAGACTTGTTCAGGGCTTCCTTAAGCAACAGTATCAATACAAGAGTTTCTCTCCAAACACAATCAATCACAGCTGGACTTGGGATGACCCCAAGGTCAACACGCTACTGGAAAAAGCCTCGCGCGCCCTGTCGGAACTTGACGCCTTTTCCCTAATCGTGCCGGATATTGACCTCTTTATCCAAATGCACATCACTAAAGAAGCCAACACTTCAAGCGCAATCGAGGGCACTCAAACCCAAATTGGTGAGGCGGTTATGGATGTGGAACAAATTGACCCCGAAAAGCGAGATGACTGGGTCGAGGTACAAAACTATGTTGAGGCAATGAACAACGCCATCAGTGAGCTTGAGAAGTTGCCGCTTTCGTTGCGCCTGCTTCGTGACACTCATGCCATGTTGATGCAGGGCGCACGTGGCGAGCATAAAACGCCGGGCGAATTCCGCAACTCACAAAACTGGATTGGTGGCACTAGCCTAACCGATGCAGTTTTTATTCCACCTCACCAATTGGAATTGCAAAACCTCCTGTCCGATCTAGAATTATTCTGGCACAATGAGCAAATCGAAGTCCCGCACCTCATTCGAGTGGCTATCAGCCACTATCAATTTGAAACAATCCACCCGTTTCTCGATGGAAATGGGCGAATCGGGCGATTGCTTATACCTCTATATTTAATCAGCAAGGGGCTACTAAGAAAGCCTTCGCTCTACCTCTCAGACTATCTTGAGCGCCATCGTGGCGCCTACTATGACGCCCTAACCACCGTCCGCGCGTCCAATGACCTGCTGCACTGGATCAAATTCTTTTTACTAGCCGTCATCGAAACCGCCGAGAATGGAAAACAGACATTTACCCGCATTCTTGAATTGAGCAAGAAGGTGGATAGCCAGATCGTGACGTTAGGCCGAAAGGCCGAGAACGCCCGCAATCTGCTCCATTTTCTGTACAAGCGCCCCATTATCAACGTACAACAAGCCTCCAAGAGGCTTGGCATCACCCCTCGCGCCGCAAATCTATTGGTGATGGATTTGGTTGATCTTGGCATACTCATAGAAATCACCGGATACAAACGAAATCGCTATTTCTGCTTTGATGAATATCTGAATCTTTTTAGCCCACAAACCAAATCACTCTAATTTGCAATTAAAACCAACTGTGCGCCTTTAGCACTGAAAATAGCTTAAGATTTTCCTTAAGATACTTTCATGCACAAAAGTGCACTACAAAATTCCATATGATACTTTCGCCGCCAAAAGTATTATATAAAAAGCCATGAGATACTTTCATGCACTTTTTTTAACGTTACGTTAGTTAGGTGAGGGGGGTCTTACCAATACTTGTGCCCCAAATCATCGCATGTTTTTGGAGTCTTCATGCCAAAGTTACTTAATTCAACACTGGACCTATCTAGGTGCCCTCACTGCAATGTCGATAGCCCTAATCTAGTTATTCAAGACCAATGTGACACTACCGATTTTCGTGGCGGGCATCATTACTGGAGGCTGTATGCTTGTAAGCGGTGCGGTGGTGTTGTTACTGCAAAGGCTACGGGCTGGGATCAAGAGGTAATAGCAATTTACCCCTCATCGCTGGATGTAAGTGAGGATGTGCCCGATCGAGCTAGAAGCTATTTGGATCAGGCAATCAATTCCCTTAGTGCCCCGGCTGGCGCCGTTATGTTAGCTGCCAGTGCTGTTGATGCGATGCTTAAATTCAAAGGGCTGAGTGCCGGGAGCTTATATGCACGAATTGACCAAGCCGTAGCCCAACACTTAATTACTAACGACATGGCAAAGTGGGCGCACGAAGTGCGTCTTGATGCAAACGATCAGCGTCATGCTGATGATGGTGCGCCGCTGCCCACACAAGATCAGGCTCAGAAATGTGTTGACTTCGCGATGGCATTAGGCCAATTTCTTTTTGTGCTTCCGGCTAGAGTTCAACGCGGTATAGAAAGTGCGCAAGCTAATTAGCTTGCCCTCTCTTTCCTGCTGTAAACTGCTGTCAAACACCCGTTTGACAAGGCTTCTAGCCAATTTGACAAACCGCCGCAATCACTGATAAACAGCATGTCTGACATTGATAAACAGCCCTCAACAAACCGACCCACCCCGCCAGAAAACGGCATGGGAGAGCGCATTCGCGAGAAGCGAAAGGAACTTGGCTTAACCGTTGAGCAACTGGCCGCGCTCACCGCATTTTATGATTTTGGAACCGAAGCCGAAGAAGAAAAAGGGCTGTCTGTTTCATCCTTATATTTGTATGAAAAAAGCGAGAGATTGCCAAGAGCAAAAGAAATGCGCCTGCTTTGCGATGCTCTAAACGTATCTCCAAACTGGCTGCTGCTAGGCGAGGAGTGGGATAGCAAACAAGGGGCGGACTCAGAACTCGCTGATGCTTTGCGGAAATTGGTTAAAGATGCCTCGAATCCCATTCAAATGCTGTTAGACAAGGGCGCATCAAGAACCATGATGCACCAGTTAAAGGTGGCGGAAGTCATAAGCAAAGGCAAGTAGTCCACATTTGTATAATTTTTTATACGAAAGTATTGACATCACATAAAGCCTGCCGATATTATTCGTTCGTGTATTTATTTTTACGAACGAGGAGGCAGAAATGCAAGACATCATCACCGCCGACCAGTCCCGCGCAGCACGCCGGGAGCTTGGTCTTTCTCAAGCCGACGTTTCAACAGCTGTCGGCATAAATCGCCAGTACATTTCAGAGTACGAAACTGGCTATTCCAACCGCATCACTTCGGCCCAGCAACGCAAGCTGCGTGCCTACTATGAAGCAAAAATTCAGGCGGCCGTCGATAGCGGCGAGGAAATTTCGCTAGCTTTTGGCGACCCCGATGCTACAGGCGATACTCAGCAGCTCGCTGAAACCAACGCAGCCCCTGCATCAGTTGAACCACTGACCGACCCGGAAGGCGTCCAGCGCGCTGTGCTGGCTATCCGCCATCTGGCGATTGACCCCAGCGTAACACGAGAGCAAATCGTCGCCATTCTGGAAAAGATCGAAGCGAACGACCGCGAAGCCGAGGAGCTGTTGCAAGCCAAAGCAGAGCGCGGGGTGTTTGACGATTGGTCGGACGACACCGACGCTATGCTCAAAGGCGTATTTGGCTTGTTTGCAGCCAATTACGTATTACTCCGCCACCTGCAAGGCCGCCCGTTGGTCATGCTGGCCAGCCCTGTCGAATACGACAGCATCAAAACGGTTGCCGACATCTTCGCGCACCTGTTCCACGAAGGAAACGCCGCTTTGGTGGCTATGTCGGAACCCGACGAATCTGATGCGGGAGTAGAGGAGGTGACAGCATGAAATGCCCCGTTTCTATGCTGCCAGGTGCCAGCGGTTCGCCCGCTGGCGTGCTGTTCGTTATTGGTGCTATTGCAGCTATCGCCTACGCCATGAAAGCCGGGAGCCAGCAGCCGCAAAAGTCAAAATAGCAAGCCCCCAATAGAGCCAAAAAATAAAAGGCCAAAAGTGTATGAATCAGACGACCAACCTTGAGCGCCGTGTATATCACAATGCGTGGCGAAGCTGGGGCAAACCGAATGTAACCCCGGAAATCCATGCGGCCATAGCCGACCCATTGCATCGGCCATTTGCGGCGCGAACTCTTCAAAGCGTTCCTGTTCGTTTCCGCGCCGATCTTCTCGACGAGTATCGAAGCAGAGCCGATAGACAGTCGCCACGGAATGCCAATGTTTGGCTGCGCGAAGCCGTCGAACAAGCCTTCGGCGGTAGTGGCTTATCACTGGCCGTCACAGACGACGAAATAAGTCAGCATGCCGAGGGGCGAGCAAAGTTTGTGAAGGACATCCTGGCCAAAATCCCAATGGCCACATCGGAGGCGGTCATAGAGTTTTTGCAGCGTATCTGCGACCAGCACGGCGTAGTTATGCCAACGCGCAAAACACTTGCTGGAACTGTGGCACGCATGAGCGATACCAGGTGGTGGCGACGTGCCATTAATCGGCAGCTTATGAAAAAGCGTGAGGCAGGTGCAATCATGGCCGGATTCGTTCATTGCAAAAAAGGGCTGTATGTCTCAGACGATGCCATGCACCGCCACCAGCAAGCCGATAAGCGCAGCAAGGAATGGATGGGCCGCATGGAGTTGGTCAACGAAGAAACCGGCGAAATTCTAGACCTGTCAGAAGCAGCAAAAACCAACGTCAGCAACCCAGCCATTCGACGTGCCGAAATGATGACGCGCGTCAAAGGCGAAGAACAAGCCTCTAATCTGCTGGGATACCGGGCGCTGTTTATCACGCTGACATGCCCAAGCCGGATGCACGCCCGTGATTCAAAATCTGGCAGACCGAATCCGAAATATGACGGCACCACTCCAGAGCAGTCGCACAAGTACTTAAACCGGCAATTTGCCAAGACTCGCGCCGCCATTCATCGTGATGGAATCAGGCTATTTGGCCTGCGTGTCGTTGAACCGCACCATGACGGCACACCGCATTGGCACATGTTGGTTTTCGTTCATCCCGCTGACCGCTGCAATTTGCTGGCAATCATGCGCCGCTACGCGCTGGAACATGACGCCGACGAGCCAGGTGCAAGCAAGCGCCGATTTACCGTAAAGCATATCGACCCGGCCAAAGGTTCGGCGGTCGGATATGTCGCCAAGTATGTATCGAAGAATCTGGACGGCGAAGGCGTCGGACTGGATTTTGAGGCCGATGGCGAGAACGCCACCTCTACAGCAAGCCGTGTAGTCGTTTGGGCCAAAACATGGCGTATCCGGCAGTTTCAATTCTTCGGCGATAGTCCGGTCAGCATCTACCGCGAACTGCGCCGCCTGCGTAATGCCGCAGTAGTCCCGGAAGAATTCCAACCGCATTGGAAAGCCGCTGATAGCGGCAACTGGCAGGGCTATATGAAGGCCATGCAGGAAGCACCACTCAAACTTTGGTCGGAAGACATTGAAAGTCAGCGTTACCCCGGTGAATTCATCGCCGTGGTGCGCGGTGTAGAGTTGAACGGGGTGCAATTGGAAACCCGCAAAGGCAGATGGACATTGCGAGAAAAGGCGAATGCCGACCCTTGGACTCGTGTAAATAACTGTACGCGAGCAGATTTTGATGCGGGGAAAACAAAGCCGCTGTCGGTATTTCTTCCCGGAAAACGGCATTTAGTAGTCCCGGGAGAGTGTACGAGCAGCCCGGCACAGAGCAAATTATCAAACAAAAATCTTGCAGGGAGGGTGGCGGCATGAGTTTTGATGACCCAGTACCAATGGCCGTGCCTCGCACGTATCACGCTATCAGATTGGCACAACTGGAACGGGCGAATGCCTCCTTACTGGAGAGCAAGCACTCGGACAATGGAACAATCGCAAGGCTGCGGGATGAGAATAAACGGCTGCGCAATTTGCTTGACGAGGCGAGACTGGTCGAGGAAATCCATCTAATTCGCGAGTGCCTGATGAGTATAGGTAACCCTGCGGAATTGGTGATGGGGGATGTTCACAACCTATTGCGGTATGTAAACACGATTGTCACTAGGTATGAATTTAATCCTCGCTGCAAACTCGTTGCCGATGCAATTAGATCGGGCAGGCATCTCCGTTTGGTGAAGGGATAAAGAGTAAGTGAGCCTATTCCTCACACATGACGAGCTACACGAGCTTACAGGGCTGCGCATTCCAGCATATCAGCGCCGCTGGCTTGAAAAGCATGGTTATACATTCGAGATCAACGCCAGCGGCAAGCCCAAAGTGCTACGCGCCTTTATCATGCAAAAGCTAGGAATGGTTCAGCACCCATTTTTATCAATGGGCATTGCTGTCGAACCCAACTTTGACGCAATCGCCTAACTGGAAAATATCACATGGGCCGTCGCCGCCAATCAAACCTTTCTCTGCCGCCGCGCATGTATCTCAAGCACGGTGCTTTTTACTATGTGGACAAGTCCGGGAAGTGGTTACGGCTATCCGATGAAAAGTCAGTTGCGCTGGCGAAATGGGCTGAACTGGAAGGGGAGACCCCATTTGTTGATGGCAGCAACGCATTCCCGCAAGGGACGGTTGGCAGTCTTATACAGCGCTACATGATTGAGGTTGCACCCAAAAAAGCGCCTCGCACATATCAGGATAACCAGCAAGAAGCGGCCAATTTGCTAAAGGTATTTGCAAAAGTTGCCGCCGCAGGGATCCGCCCAATGCATATTGCACGGTATTTAGATGTGCGCGGAGTCAAAGCGCCAGTAAGGGCAAACCGGGAAATATCTTTGCTGTCTCCCGTATTCAGTTATGCCATGCGCTGGGGTGTAATGGATGCCAATCCCTGCACAGGCGTCGCCAAGCACACAGAGAAGGGCCGGGATAGATACGTCACCGACAAAGAATTCGAGGATGTGAAAAACATGGCTAGCCCGCTCATTTCCGCGCTGATGGAATTCGCCTATCTGACAGCCCTGCGGAAAGGCGACATTCTCGCTATGAGACGCGAACAGATTACCGACGAGGGTATATGGGTAAAACAGTCAAAAACTGGCGCTAAACAGCTTTACGTGTGGTCGCCGGGCCTGCGGGACTCGGTGGACAGGGCTAACCGGTTGCACAAAGTAGTACGCGGCTTCCATCTATTTTGCAATCGACGCGGGCAGCCCTACACGGACGCGGGCATTAAGGCCATGTGGAATCGAGTGCAGGTCAAATGGGCGGAGGCTGGCGGCAATCGCTTTACTTTTCACGACATCCGCGCAAAGGCCTTGACCGACGCGAAGGGCAAGGGAATGGATGCTCAAGCGATGGCTGGGCACGCAACCCAAGCCATGACCGACCACTACATAAAACAACGGGAAATTAAGCGGGTGACACCGCTACGCTGATGAGAATATTAGACAGTTGTCTAATATTCAATGCAGAATAGAAAACTAGAAACGCGGGAACCCGCATAGATATTGGGGTGGCTGATGGGACTCGAACCCACGACAACCGGAATCACAATCCGGGACTCTACCAACTGAGCTACAGCCACCACTAAACTAAAATTGCCGAGCAAGCCTGATGGCCTGCCCGACAGGAATCGAACCTGTAACCCCCAGCTTAGAAGGCTGGTGCTCTATCCGGTTGAGCTACGGGCAGATTGATCGGACAAATCCTGGTCGGGGTGGAGAGATTCGAACTCCCGACATCCTGCTCCCAAAGCAGGCGCGCTACCAGGCTACGCTACACCCCGAGGGGCGGAACTATAGCCAAATTGGGCTTTGTCGTCAATTTTAATCTGCTAAAATACCGCACTTTCATTAATGCTGACCCAGAATGACCGCTCAAATCCTTGATGGCAAGGCCATTTCCGCCAATTTGCTGGACGGCCTGAAACAACGCATCGCACAACGCACCGTCAACGGTTTGCGTGCCCCCAGCCTGGCGGTGGTACTGGTCGGCGGCGATCCGGCATCAATGATTTATGTGCGTAAAAAACGCGAGACCTGCGAAGCCCTCGGCATGCGTTCACTGGCCCACAACCTGCCAGCCGACACCACGGAAGAAACCCTGGTTGGATTGATCCACGCACTCAATCAGGACGAAAGCGTCGACGGCATTCTGGTGCAACTGCCGCTCCCCCCCCACCTCAATTCCACGCTGGTGATCGAAAGCATCGACCCCGCCAAGGATGTCGACGGCTTTCATCCCTACAACGTCGGCCGCCTGATGCAACGCATCCCCAAGCTGCGTCCCTGCACCCCAAAAGGCGTGATGACCATGCTGGAAAGCCTGAAAGTCGATCTCCACGGCATGAATGCCGTTATCGTCGGCGCTTCCAACATCGTCGGTCGCCCGATGGCGCTGGAACTCCTGCTCGCAGGCTGCACCATTACCGTCACCCACCGCTTCACGCGCAACCTGCCCGAACTCGTTGCCAGTGCCGACATCGTCGTGGCGGCCGCCGGCAAACCCGGACTGGTAAAAGGCGAGTGGATCCGCGAAGGCGCCATTGTGATCGACGTCGGTATCAACCGGCTGGAAAACGGCAAGATTTGCGGCGACGTCGAATACGAAAGCGCCCGTCAGCGCGCCGGCTGGATCACACCGGTGCCGGGGGGCGTCGGCCCCATGACAGTAGCTACGCTGATGGAAAATACCCTCGACGCCTTGGAGCGTCGCGAGGCCTCCAATTAGCCGGCGGACCAGCGCCGAACAAGAGCGACATCCACATAAGCCCTGCCGCAGGCATCGCCAGAAACCAGCTTGAACGGTGCATCCGGCTCGCCCAGATCGCTCAGTACCGCAACAGCACCATCGAATTGCTCCCTGGCCGTATAGTCGTTGACGGTAATCAGTGTCGGAATACCCGCCGCTGTCGCTGCCAGCAAGCCGTTCCTGGAATCCTCGAACGCCATGCATTGCGCCGGCGCCAGATTCATCTCGCGCAACGCCCACTGGTAAATATCGGGGGCCGGCTTTTTGGCCGGCACGATGTCGCCCGCCGCGATAACCTCAAACCAGCTTTCCGCCCCTTCTCCCAGGTTGTGACTGAGCAATGCTGTCACGTTCTCGGGATTGGTCGTGGTGGCAATCGCCAGCCGCAATCCGGCCGCCCTGGCCTCCTGCAGCAAGCGTTTAACACCCGGGCGCAACGGCAGCGCTCCCGCGCCGACCAGTTCCATATAGTGCCGGGTTTTTAGCCGATGCAACTCCGCGGCCAGTTGCTCCACATTGTGCGGCTGCTGTTCTGCCGGCAAATAATCTTGCACGTAATACCTGATACGCTCCTTGCCTCCCGTGACGGCCAGCAGTTCTCCGTAAAGCCCCACATCCCAGTGCCAATCCAGTCCGAATTCCTCAAACGCCTTGTTGAAAGCAGGCCTGTGGCCGTCCCGCTCGGTATCGGCAAGTGTGCCGTCCACATCAAAAATAAAAGCTTCTATTGTCATGCTGGATTTATTTCCTATTCATCAGTAAACTTGCGCCTTCATTGATTTTTCATCAGAAATCTCGATCCGTCGAGACCAGCAATCGACATGCCAGAAGAAATCAACCATTCATTCACACCTTATGTACCCAAGCCGGGCGAAGAGTACATGAGCCCCCAGCAACGCGACCATTTTCGCAACATCCTCAACAGTTGGAAAGCCGAATTGTCGGACGATATCGATCGCACCGTCCATACGATGCAGGACGAAGTGACGATGTTCGCAGATCCCAACGACCGCGCCAGCCAGGAATCCGACATGGCGCTCGAATTGCGCAACCGCGACCGCGAACGCAAACTGATCAAGAAGATCGACGAAACGCTGGTCAAAATCGACGCCGACGAGTATGGCTACTGCGAAAGCTGCGGCGTCGAGATCGGCCTCAAGCGCCTGGAAGCACGTCCGACCGCAACCCTGTGCATCGACTGCAAAACGCTGGACGAAATACGCGAGCGCCAAGTCGCCAGATAAGACTGCCCCGCGTATTTTAAGTTTCTCAAAACACAAAAGGCCGGATGCTCACGCATCCGGCCTTTTTGCTTGCCTGCTGCGGAGTGTTACTCCTGCTCAGCCGGTGCAGCCTCTTCGGTCTTGACCGGCGGATCGATCAGCGCCTTCATGGACAGGCGAACCTTGCCCTTCTCGTCCACTTCGACCACCTTGACGCGCACGACCTGGCCTTCCTTGAGGAAGTCGCTCACGGCATTGACGCGCTGGTGGGCAATCTGGGAGATATGCACCAGGCCATCCTTGCCCGGCAGCAGCGAAACCACTGCACCGAAGTCCAGAATGCGCTGCACGGCGCCTTCGTAAATCTGGCCCACTTCCACCTCGGCGGTTATCGCCTCGATGCGACGCTTGGCTTCTTCGCCTGCATCCGCATTGACGCAGCCGATCTTGATGGTGCCGTCATCCTCGATATCAATCGTCGTGCCGGTTTCTTCGGTCAGCGCGCGAATTACCGCACCGCCCTTGCCGATCACGTCGCGGATTTTTTCCGGATTGATTTTCAGCGTAATGATGCGCGGCGCGAAAGCCGACATTTCGGTGCGTGAATGATCCAGCGACGACTTCATCAGGCCGAGGATATGCATGCGGCCTTCCTGGGCTTGAGCCAGCGCCACCTTCATGATTTCGGCGGTGATGCCGGTGATCTTGATGTCCATCTGCAGCGCGGTAATGCCGTTTTCGGTACCCGCCACCTTGAAGTCCATATCGCCCAGGTGATCTTCGTCACCCAGAATATCGGTCAGCACGGCAAAGCGGTTGCCTTCCTTGATCAGGCCCATCGCGATGCCTGCCACATGCTCCTTCACCGGTACGCCGGCGTCCATCAATGCCAGGCAGCCGCCGCAGACGGAAGCCATGGAGCTGGAACCATTGGATTCGGTAATTTCAGAAACCACGCGAATGGCATAGCCGAATTCGTCCAGACTTGGCAGCACAGCCAGCAGCGCACGCTTGGCCAGACGACCGTGACCGATTTCGCGGCGCTTCGGCGTACCCACACGGCCGGTTTCACCGGTCGCGTACGGCGGCATATTGTAATGCAGCATGAAGCGGTCGCTGTACTCGCCCTGCAGCGCGTCGATCTTTTGCTCGTCGCGGCCGGTGCCGAGGGTAGCCACCACCAGCGCCTGGGTTTCGCCGCGGGTAAACAGCGCGGAACCATGGGTGCGCGGCAGCACGCCGGTACGGATGGTGATCGGACGCACGGTACGGGTATCGCGGCCGTCGATACGCGGCTCGCCGTTCAGGATCTGGCTGCGCACCACCTTGGCTTCCAGGGCAAACAGCGCGTCCTTGATCTGGTTGGCGCGGGCGGTATCGGTATCTTCCTTGATCATCTCGCCCAGCACACGGCTCTTCACTTCGTCGAGCTTGGTGGAGCGTGCGGACTTGGACTTGATCTTGTAGGCTTCGTTGATATCGTTGAACGCGAGCGCATTCAACTGTTCGACCAGCGCGGCATCGGTTGCCGGCGGCGCCCAGGACCACGGCTCCTTGCCGACTTCGGCAGCCATTTCGTTGATGGCGTTGATGACCGCCTGCATTTCGTTGTGGCCAAACACCACGGCACCCAGCATCACCTCTTCGGACAGTTGCTTCGCTTCGGATTCCACCATCAGCACGGCCTTGTCGGTTGCCGCCACCACCAGATCCAGCTCGGTTTCGGCAAGCTCTGCCTTGGTCGGGTTCAGCACATATTCGCCGTTGATATACCCCACGCGGGCGGCGCCGATCGGGCCATAGAACGGAATACCGGAAATCGCCAGTGCAGCGGAAGCGCCGATGATCGCGGGGATATCGGAATCAATTTCAGAATCGGACGACATCACGGTCGCGACGATCTGCACTTCGTTATAGAAAGCCTCCGGGAACAGCGGACGCAGCGGGCGGTCGATCAGGCGGGATGTCAGGGTTTCCTTTTCCGAAGGACGGCCTTCGCGCTTGAAGAAACCGCCGGGGATCTTGCCTGCGGCGTAAGTACGCTCCTGATAGTCGACGGTCAGCGGAAAGAAATCCTGACCGGGCTTGACTTCATGCTTGCCGACAGCGGTGACCAGCACCACGGTATCGTCCAGGCTCACCAGCACTGCGCCATCTGCCTGACGGGCGATTTCACCGGTTTCCAGCGTCAGCGTATGACGCCCGTATTGAATTGTTTTCTTGATTGGGTTCACGACAATTGTCCTCTAAATAGCAAACAAGCCGATGCACGCAGCGGTATCGCGGCGCTCATCGGCTTGTTCATGAATGCAACGGGTAATACTTATTTACGGATACCGAGGCGCTCGATCAGCGAGCGGTAACGGTCGACGCTCTTGCCCTTGAGGTAATCCAGCAGCTTGCGGCGCTGGCTCACCAGCTTGAGCAGACCACGGCGGGAATGGTGATCCTTGGCGTGGATTTTGAAGTGATCGGTCAGGTAGGAAATACGGCTGGTCAGCAGCGCGACCTGCACCTCCGGAGAACCGGTATCATTCTGGGCCAGTTGGTATTCGCCCACAGTCTTTGCCTTGTCGGCAGCGGTAACGGACATCTTGACTCTCTCTTTAAACGTTCTGTAAAAAATCAGCCGCACATTTTAACTTCAAACCTACTGAAGATACAAGGGAATTTTCGCATTACCTTCCCGCATCATTCAGCCGGCACCAACTCGAAACACACCGCACCGTCACGGTTGGCCGCCACCCGCAGCACGTAACCCTGCTGCTGCGCCATTCGCGCTGCCTGATAAAGCCCGATACCCAGCCCCGATGCCGATGCCACCGGCGCCTTGAACAAGCCCTCCGTCAGCCCCGCCGGCATCGCCACCCCATTGTCCGCCACCCTCAGCGAGGCCCTGTCCGCAGCATCGAGCGTCACCGTAATGCTGAGCCCCGGACTCAGCTTGCGCTTCTCCAGCGCATTTTGCAGCAGGTTGTCCGCCACACTGTCAAACAGTTCGCCCGGCAACTGCCGGCCGGCCGCCAGATGCTCGCTGGTGAAAACGACCCCGTACTCGCGGTAGCGCTGGCGCAGGCGGTTCCACCAGGTAATGGCATTCATCATGTCGTACGCCTCCACCACCGGCGCCTGCAGTTTATCCAGCGTCAGCTGCAAACGCTGCGTGAGCTGCGGCAACTGCCGCTGAATCAGCGCCACCAGCCGCGTCTGGTCGCCATCTTCCCCGTGCTCGGCGGCAGAGCACAAGGTACGTAGCGACTGCAGCAGGTTCTTGATGTCATGCGTCAGGCGCGCCCCGGTTTCGTAAACCGCCTGCAGGTAGGCACTGCTGCGCATCTCCTCCTCGCGCAGCTTGGCCTCGTGAAACTCGCCCAGCAACTGCGCCAGCAGCTTGATGTGCAGGGTCAGCGCAGGGCTCAGGGCATTGCGCGAAAACAGGGTCAGGCGCAAACCATGATAGGAGAAGCTGGCCTTGTAGGGCGAGGTTTCGCCAAAATTGCCGCTCGAGGTCTCCGCCTGCCACACCCCCCCGCTCACCCAGGGCAGCAGAGCCAGCTCGCGCGCCGTCGCGTCAAGAAAACGTGCGGCCGAAGGACTGGTTTCGGCCAGTACGGCAATGCGTTGCAACCATTGCTCGAAGGGCATGCCCACACTCAACAGATAGCGCGACAGCATCTGCCCCAGCCCGGTAAATCCCGCTCGCGGGTTCCACAACCAGCTCAGCAGCACCAGCACTGCCGCGATCCCGAACAGCGCCCGCACCAGCCCCAGCACATAATCCTCGTGCGTTACGGTGTGGATGACGAAACTGGCCAGCACCAGGATAGTCACCAGCAAGAACAGCATCAGGCCATAAAAGAAATCCAGTGTCGCCGCCGGCCCCTGCTGCCGTTCGCTGCGCACAAACAGCAGCCCGAACGGCACACCCGGCAACACGTAGCGCACCATGAAATCGGAACCGGTCAAGGTATCGCCCAGCTTCAGCAAATGCGGCTCCACCCAGATCAGCAGCACGGTCAGCAAATAACCGGCCGCCGCCAGATAGGCCCAGCGCTCATGCCGTGCCCGGCTGGAAAACACCCGCCCGCCCAGCAGGCCGATCAATCCGGCCAGCCAGAACGCCAGCAGCCACCAGTTCAGCCACAGCAGCAGCAAGCCGCCGCAAGCCACAAACAGCAGCGCCGCCAGCCAACCCAGCCGCTGCTCGCCGCGCCAGATCGGCTGCCACAGCAGGAACAAGCCGTAATGCACCATCATCAGCGCATCCACCCAGGCACTGCCCGGCCCGCCCAGCAGCACGCCGTGCAGCACCAGCAGCATCGCGCCCAGGCCCCACTGGCGCGGCACCGAGGTGAGGATATGATTCAGGCGGTTAAGCAAGGCAAAGCCGTCCGGGAATTGTCAAGAATGTCCAGATTTTGACACATACGCAACGCATAGAATTTTACGCTTCATCTAAAGTAATTACTAATCAACACGTTAATCCAGATTGAGACTTGGCATCAACTTTGCATAATTAAGTCCATCAATGGTTGGCGCCGACTATCGTCGCCCCGACACAACGATAACTGAACTGAGGATAACATAATGAAAAAACAAACAGGTTTTACCCTGATCGAACTGGCGATCGTGCTGGTGATCATCGGTTTGCTGCTCGGCGGCGTACTCAAGGGGCAGGAACTGATCAACCAGGCCAAGATCAAGAACGTCATTGCTGACTTCAACGGCATCACTGCGGCTTATTATGGCTACCAGGATCGTTACAAGTCCATTCCAGGAGATGATGCTGGTGCAAATGCAAGGTGGGGCACTACGGCGACAAACGGCGATGGCGACGGTTTATTGGAAGGCGCATGGCAAGACAATGGTGCAAATGCTGGCACAGAAACGGGTCTTTTCTGGCAGCATTTAAGATTAGCTGGGTTTGTTGGTGGTACCGGTGCCGGGAATCCCAATAATGCCGTCACAGGTTTAGTCGGGGTACAAGCCGGGGGTGACACCTTCCGCTCAGCTACCGCAACTTCGGGTTCTGGTTTTTCAGGCTTAATTCTTTGCTCATCCAACTTACCAGATAAGATTGCGGTTGCTGTTGATACCACGCTTGATGACGGGAATCCTCAGACAGGCTCTGTTCGAGCCATTACACAAGGCGGAAAAGTGATAACAGCCACAAACAATCCAGCCATTCCTGCAAATGCGGCAGCAGATACAACGGGATATAGCGAGACAGGCGGCAAACAATATCTGGTTTGCAAGTCGATGTAACAACCAACTGCCAATTAAAAGGCGACCATAATTGGTCGCCTTTTTTATTCCAGCTGACCCGTCCTGCAAAAAAGTACCGCCCCCCCAAAAAAAGCGGCCCAAACGAGTCGCTTTTACATCACAATACTACATTTTGTAACTCATGCTCAAATGCCGTGTTGCGCCATAGCCGCAACACGCCTAGAATGACCATCAAGATAGTCATCCGGTAGTTAATCATGCTCCCTGTCAGTATCGCCGATGCCAAGACCCATCTGCCCCGCCTTGTCCAGCAGGCCGAAGCAGGCGAGACTGTGCGCATTACGCGTCGAGGGCACCCCGTCGCAGTGTTGATTTCAGAACGGGAATTCGAACGCTTGAGTGCGCCACGCACAGGCATTCTGGACTTCTTGAAAACGTGGCATGCCGAGATGGATGCACAAGGCATCGAGTTTGCAGACGGTTCCGAGTTTGATGGCTTGCGGGACAACGCTCAGCGGCAGACGCCATCTTGGGAATAACCGCCACCTACTTGCTCGACACTAATATTGTGTCGGAGCTTGCCAGAAAAAATCCTGACACAGGCGTCATGGCTCAAATCTCGGCAAATCAATTGGTGTGCGCAGTATCTTCCCCGAGTATCGAAGAGCTTGTTTACGGCATCACTCGTCTGCCAGCATCGGGCAAGCGCACGATGCTGGAGCACTGGCTTGAAGGGATGACCCGCAGATTTATCTTGCTCTCTTACGAGCCCAAGGGTGCGCTCTGGCTGGGGCGGGAACGTGCGAGGCTGGAGGGCATGGGCAAACCGGCCCCCCGAACCGACGGCGAAATCGCTGCCATCGCCGCGACCAACAATCTGACACTGGTCACACGCAACACCCGTGACTTTCAGAACTTCTCCAACCTGCGCCTGGAAAACTGGTTTTCCGTCTAACCCCTATCAACAACAAAGGCAGCCGAGGCTGCCTTTATCTTGAACAAACGCGAGCAGTTCAGTTGACAACCGCTGCCAGTTCACCTTTTTTATACTTGCCCGCCATCACCTCGCATGACACTGGGGCAATCTTGCTGGCCTGCCCTGCCGAACCGAACGCCTCGAACCTGGCCTTGCAGATCTGCTGCATGGCCGCCGTGGAGGCCAGCAGAAATTTGCGCGGGTCGAAATTCTTGGCGTTTTCCGGCTGCGCCAGAAAACGTCGAACGGCACCGGTGGAGGCCAGACGCAGGTCGGTGTCGATATTGACCTTGCGCACGCCATGTCTGATGCCTTCGACGATCTCTTCGACCGGCACGCCGTAAGTCTCGCCGATATCGCCGCCGAACTCGTTGATGATCTTGAGCCATTCCTGCGGTACCGAAGAAGAACCGTGCATGACCAGATGGGTGTTGGGAATGCGCGCATGGATTTCCTTGATGCGCTGGATGGCGAGCACATCCCCGGTGGGCGGGCGGGTGAACTTGTAAGCGCCATGCGAGGTGCCGATGGCAATCGCCAGCGCATCGACGCCGGTTTTCTTGACGAAATCGGCGGCTTCTTCCGGGTCGGTGAGCATTTGCGAATGATCCAGCTTGCCTTCGGCGCCGTGGCCGTCCTCTTCACCCGCCATGCCGGATTCGAGCGAGCCGAGACAGCCCAATTCGCCTTCCACCGAAACGCCTACCGCATGGGCCATATCGACCACCTTGCGTGTGATGTCGACGTTGTATTCGTAGCTGGCAGGCGTTTTCATGTCTTCCTTGAGCGAGCCGTCCATCATGACGCTGGAAAAACCCGAGCGGATGGCCTGGATGCACACCGCCGCCGAGGCGCCGTGATCCTGATGCATGACCACCGGAATATGCGGGTAAGCTTCGACCGCCGCCTCGACCAGGTGGCGCAGAAAGGCCTCGCCCGCATATTTGCGCGCACCGGCCGATCCCTGCAGGATGACCGGGCTGTCGACCTCGTCCGCCGCCTGCATGATGGCGTGGATCTGCTCCATGTTGTTGACGTTGAATGCGGCCAAGCCGTAGCTGTGTTCCGCCGCATGATCGAGCAATTGCCTGAGTGATACGAGTGCCATGATGTGCCACCTCCTGTTTTCGATTAGAGGGCAGCCTGCCCTCTTTGTTCAAGCTATCAGCTTTTACGGTGCTCGCCAACCTTGACGATCTTGAGCGTATTGGTGCCCCCCGACTTGCCGATCGGCTCGCCGATGGTCAGCAGAATCAGATCGCCATCCTGGGCGGCGCCCCGGCGGCGCAGCTCTTCTTCTGCCTCGTACAGAATCTGGTCGCGGTCGTCGGTGTTTTGTTCGAACGGGAACGGATAAACATTGCGGAACAGCGTCAATTTACGCCGCGTGTCTTTCTCGGACGACAGCGCATAAATCGGTACCTGGGTATTGGAGCGCGACAACCACATGACGGATGAGCCGGACTGGGTCAGCGATGCAATGGCCTTGACTTTCAGGTGCGCCGCCACGTGGACGGCGGCGCTAGCGATGGACTGGTCGATACGCATGAACTCCCGGCTCACGCGCTGCTCCAGCATGATCTGGCTGTCGTAATCCTTTTCCGCTTCCAGGCAGACCCGATCCATCGCCTCGATCGCCTCGACCGGATATTTGCCGGCGGCGCTTTCCGCCGACAGCATCACGGCATCGGTGCCATCCAGCACGGCGTTAGCCACGTCGGACACTTCGGCACGCGTAGGAATCGGGCTGGTAATCATCGACTCCATCATCTGGGTCGCGGTAATCACCAGCTTGTTTCTGGCTCGCGCCATGCGGATCATGCGCTTTTGCAGGCCGGGCACGGCGGCATCGCCGACTTCCACACCCAGGTCGCCACGCGCCACCATGATGACATCGGAGGCATCGATGATTTCTTCCAATGCGGGGATCGCCTCTGCCCGTTCGATCTTGGCCACGATGTCGGCCCGGCCGCCGGCAGCGCGCACCAGCTCGCGCGCATACTGCACATCAGCACCGCTGCGCGGAAAGGAGATTGCGACATAGTCGGCCTCCAGCGCGGCGGCAATCTTGATGTCTTCCTTGTCCTTTTCGGTCAGCGCCTCGGCTGCCAGCCCGCCGCCCTGGCGGTTGATGCCCTTGTTGTTGGACAGCGTGCCGCCCACGTTGACCGTGCAATGGATTTCCTGGCCATCGACCGCATCCACGGTCATGACGATGCGCCCGTCATCCAGCAGCAGCACTGCCCCCGGCTCGACCTCGGTCGGCAAGGTCCTGTAATCCAGACCGACGCGCCGCTGATTTCCCAGCTTGCACTCGGCATCGAGGGTGAACTTGTCTCCCACTGCCAGCACAATCTTGTTGTCCTCAAACTTGCCGATGCGGATTTTCGGCCCCTGCAGATCGCACAACACGCCGATCGGACGCCGCCGCTCCTGCGCCAGTTCGCGCACCAGATTGGCGACCCGGATATGGTCTTCGGCCGTGCCGTGAGAGAAATTCAGCCGCACCACGTTCACACCGGCATCGATCATGCGCGCCAATACATCCGGATTGCTGGAAGCCGGGCCCAGCGTGGCTACGATTTTGGTTTTGCGTAATGTCAATTGGATACCCGCCTAAAAATGAAAAACGGGAGACCTCATTGGAGGCCCCCCGTACAAAGATACGTCACTCAGCCTTGTGCGCGTTGCTCGAGCATCTCGACCGCAGGCAGCTTCTTGCCCTCGAGAAACTCGAGGAAAGCGCCACCGCCGGTGGAAATGTACGACACCCGGTCGGCAATCCCGTACTTGGCAATGGCTGCCAGCGTATCGCCGCCGCCGGCAATCGAGAACCCCGGGCTTTCGGCAATTGCCATGCCCAGCGCCTTGGTGCCCGCGCCAAACTGGTCGAACTCGAACACCCCCACGGGGCCGTTCCAGACGACGGTGCCGGCTTTCTTGAGATATCCGGCGTAAATCCTCGCGGTTTCCGGACCGATATCGAAAATCATGTCGTCGTCGGCCACCTGGTCGACCTTCTTGATCACGGCCGGCTCGCTGGCATCGAATTTCTTGCCGACCACGACATCGACCGGCAAAGGAATGTCACTGCCCTTGGCCTTGGCTGCCGCCATGAGGCCCTTCGCGACGTCCACCAGATCCGGCTCATAAAGCGACTTGCCGACGTTGTGTCCGGCCGCCTTGATGAAGGTGTTGGCGATACCGCCACCGACGATCAGCTGATCGACGATTTTCGACAGGGAATCCAGCACGGTCAGCTTGGTGGAAACCTTGCTGCCGGCAACGATCGCCACCAGCGGGTGGGCAGGCTGCTGCAGCGCCTTGCCCAATGCATCGAGCTCGGCCACCAGCAAGGGACCGGCACAAGCCACCGGAGCAAACTTGCCCACGCCGTGAGTGGATGCCTGGGCGCGATGCGCCGTGCCAAACGCATCCATCACGTAAATGTCGCAAATCTGCGCCATTTCCCAGGACAGGCGATCCTCGTTGTTATTTTCGCCGATATTGAAGCGCACGTTTTCCAGCACCGCCACCTCCCCATCGCGCATCTGCTGCACGTAAGGTTTGCCGTTGCCCAGCCAGTCCTGATACAGACGAACTTCCCTGCCGAGCAATTTGCCCAGATGCTCCGCCACCGGCCGCAGGCTGTCCTTGTCCGTATATCTACCCTCGGTCGGACCTTCCTTGGGACGCCCCAGATGGGACATCAGCATCACCTTGGCGCCGGCATTCATGGCGTGCCTGATGGTTGGCAACGAAGCACGGATGCGGGTATCGTCGGCCACGCTGCCATCGTCGTTCTGCGGTACATTCAAGTCTTCCCGGATCAGAACACGCTTACCCTTCAGATCCAGATCGGTCATTTTGATAACGGACATGATTTTTCCTTTGAGCTATGTAGCGAGCGACAAGGGCCGACGTTTAACCCTTGTCACCGAGGAGAACGACTAAGCAACGTGCTGCACCAGGCGCATCATGTTGCATGTGTAGCCATACTCGTTGTCATACCAGGCCACCACCTTGACGAAGGTCGGGTCCAGCGCGATGCCGGCGCCGGCATCGAACACCGACGGACATTTTTCGCCACGGAAATCGGTGGAAACCACCTTCTCCTGGGTAAAGCCCAAAACTCCCTTCAACGGGCCGCTCTCCGACGCCGCTTTCATCGCGGCAACAATCTCTTCATAGGTCGCCGGATTGTTCAGTTCGCAAGTCAGGTCGACCACGGACACATCGGAAGTCGGCACGCGGAATGCCATCCCCGTCAGCTTCTTGTTCAGCGCGGGAATCACCTTGCCCACGGCCTTGGCTGCACCGGTGGAGGACGGGATGATGTTCTCCAGAATACCGCGACCACCCCGCCAATCCTTGTTGGATGGGCTGTCGACGGTCTTCTGCGTCGCCGTGGCAGCATGCACGGTTGTCATCAGGCCGCGCTTGATGCCGAATGCATCGTTCAACACCTTGGCTACCGGCGCCAAACCGTTAGTAGTACAGGAGGCAGCGGAAACAATGGCCTCGCCCTTGTAGGCTTCATGGTTTACACCATAGACGAACATCGGCGTGTCGTCCTTGGACGGGGCGGATTGCACGACCTTTTTGGCGCCTGCGTCAATGTGCTTCTGACAGGTTTCCTGGGTCAGGAAAAATCCTGTGCATTCGATGATGATGTCGGCGCCGACTTCGTTCCACTTCAGGTTGGCCGGATCCTTTTCGGCCGTCAGGCGGATGTTCTTGCCGTTCACCACCAGATTGTTGCCGCTGACCGAGACATCGCCCTTGAAACGGCCATGCACGGAGTCATACTTGAGCATATATGCCAGATAATCCGGCTCCAGCAGGTCGTTGATCGCCACCACCTCGATATCGGGAAAATCCTGTACCGCGGCACGAAGCACCATGCGGCCGATGCGGCCAAAACCATTGATACCAACTTTAATTGCCATTTCTCTTCTCCAGAATCAAAAAGGGGAGCCCCAGCACATGCGGACTCCCCTTCCCTGATTTACCGCATATTTTTACAGCACCGACTTCACGGTGCTCACCACGTTCTCAACGGTGAAGCCGAAGTGCTTGAACAGTGCGCCGCCAGGAGCGGATTCGCCGAAGGTATTGATACCGACGACAGCACCTTCCAGACCGACATACTTGCGCCAGAAGTCCGGATGCGCGGCTTCGATTGCCACACGCTTTACACCCGGGGTCAGTACGCTGTCCCTGTAGGCCTGATCCTGACGGTCGAACACGTTGGTGGACGGCATGGAAACCACGCGCACCTTGGTGCCGGCAGCGTTAAGCTCGGCTGCCGCCTTGATCGCCAGATCCAGTTCGGAGCCGTTGGCAATCAGGATCACATCGGCCTTGCCGGCCACGTCGGAGAACACGTAACCACCCTTGCGCACCAGTTCGAACTGCGCTTCGTCGTGCTTGATGCCGGGCACGTTCTGACGGCTCAGTACCAGGCTGGTCGGCCCTTCAGTACGTTCTGCGGCAACAACCCAGGCAATCGCCGTTTCGGTGGAGTCGGCAGGACGCCAGACGTCCATGCGCGGGATATAGCGCAGGCCGGCGGTATTTTCTACCGGCTGGTGGGTCGGGCCGTCTTCGCCCTGACCGATGGAGTCGTGGGTCAGCACATAGACCACGCGCTGATGCATCAGCGCAGACATGCGCATGCCGCTCTTCATGTAGTCGGAGAACATGTGGAAGGTGCCACCAAACGGCAGGATACCGCCATGCAGCGCCATACCGTTCATGATGTGCGCCATGCCGAATTCACGTACGCCGTAGGAGATATAGTTGCCCGGCTTCTTGCCATGCACGTGGTGTGCGCCCGTCCAGTTGGTCAGGTTGGAACCGGTCAGGTCGGCAGAACCGCCGACGAACTCCGGCAGCACTGCCGCCAGCGCGTTGATGGCGTTTTGCGAAGCCTTGCGGGTCGGAATACCTTCGGCCTTTTCATTGGTGGCCTTGATGAAAGCAGCAGTTGCTTCCTTCCAGTTCTTCGGCAATTCGCCCGCCATGCGACGCTTGAACTCGGCTGCTTCGGCCGGATAAGCCTTGGCATATTCGGCGAACTTGTTGTTCCACAGAGTCTCGGAACCTTGACCCTTGGTGCGGGCATCCCAGCCTTCATACACATCCTTCGGAATCACGAACGGATCGTGGCTCCAGCCGATGTTGGCACGGGTGGCGGCGACTTCGGCATCGCCCAGCGCGGAACCATGGCAATCGTGACTGCCGGACTTGTTGGGGGAACCCCAGCCGATGATGGTCTTGGTGCAGATCAGGGTCGGCTTGTCGGTAACCTTCTTGGCTTCCTGGATCGCGGCTTCGATCGCTGCCGGATCGTGACCGTCGACGTTCGGCACCACGTGCCAGCCGTAAGCCTCGAAACGCTTGGCAGTGTCGTCCGTATACCAGCCTTCGATATGGCCATCGATGGAAATGCCGTTGTCGTCCCAGAATGCAGTCAGCTTGCCCAGGCCCCAGGTGCCAGCCAGCGCACAGGCTTCGTGGGAAATGCCTTCCATCATGCAGCCGTCGCCCAGGAACACCCAGGTGCGGTGGTCAACAATGTCATGACCTGGCTTGTTGAACTGTTCTGCCAGCAGCTTTTCTGCCATGGCGAAACCAACGGCGTTGGTGATACCCATGCCCAACGGGCCAGTGGTAGTTTCAACGCCAGGCGCATAGCCGTATTCCGGGTGACCGGCACACTTGGAATGCAGCTGACGGAAAGTCTTGATTTCATCCATCGGCAGATCGTAGCCGGTGAGGTGCAACAGCGAATAAATCAGCATGGAGCCGTGGCCATTGGACAGGATGAAACGGTCGCGGTCGGCCCACTTCGGGTTAGCTGGGTTGTGGCGCAAGTGGTGGTTCCACAGCACTTCGGCGATATCCGCCATACCCATCGGGGCGCCGGGGTGACCGGAGTTGGCCTTTTGCACAGCATCCATCGACAGCGCGCGGATGGCATTAGCTAATTCTTTACGAGTTGCCATAATCATTCCTATCGTTAAACAAAGCGGAAAAAGGGCCCGTCCTGAATGACCAGGGCATAGCCGTACTGCAAAATCCTGCGGATTTTTCCCATGGAACAGGCGGTTGTAATTTTTTATGGGTGCCTGCGGCGGGAAAGTGCCTCAATTATTCCCCAATTACGCGGTCTGGGCAATAGCGGGCTACGCCTCGCCTATCCATTTGATCGAACAGCCAATCGAGGGAATCTGCTCCTGCGGCCCTTGCCCCGTGGTCGCGACCTCCTTCATCGCCTCGAACAGGTCGCGGCGCACACCCTCCGGCGCAGCCTCCTTGCGGGATTCATCGAAGCGCCCGCGATACTGCAATTGCAGATCGGCGTTGAACCCGAAAAAGTCCGGCGTACACACCGCACCATAAGACTTGGCGACCGTTTGCGTCGCATCCATCAGGTAAGGAAACGAAAAGTCGAACTCCCGCGCCACCGTCTGCATATGTTCGAAGCCATCCTCCGGATAATCGGTCGGGTCATTGGACATGATGGCCACGGCATGCACGCCGAAGGCTTTCAACTCTTTCAGGTCGCGTACCAGACGCGGGCGTATGGCCTTGACATAGGGGCAATGGTTGCAGATGAACATGACCAGCGTGCCGTTCGGGCCACGCACATCGGCCAAAGACCAGTTTTTGCCATCCACGCCGGGAAGATCGAAACCTGGCGCTTTCCAGCCAAAATCGCAGATCGGGGTTTGCAGGCTAACCATCACTTCACTCCTTCAAGAACAATTGACTTTGACTACTGCCTACAACAATCCGCGCTCCGCGAAAGAAAGCGCGGCATTGCCGGCAACCACAAAATGATCGAGCACCCTGACATCCACCATATCCAGCGCCTCCTTGAGTTTGCGCGTCAGCACCTCGTCGGCCCGGCTGGGCTCCGTCAGGCCGGAAGGATGGTTATGGGCCAGAATGACCGCCGCCGCATTATGGTGCAAGGCGCGCTTGACCACCTCGCGCGGATAAACCGAAGTTTGCGTCAGCGTGCCGGTAAACAACGTCTCGGTTTCCATCAAGCGATTCTGCGCATCCAGAAACAAGACGACAAATACCTCGTGCGGCACCCGCCCCAACTGCAGGCACAGATAATCGCGCACCTGCTCCGGCGATGACAACACATCCCGCTCACACATCTCCTCCTTGAGCGCACGCTGCACCATTTCGAAAATAGCCTGCAACTGGACATGCTTGCTCATGCCCATGCCATGCACCGCTGAAACTTCCGCCTCGGTCGCGGCGAATATCCCGCTCAAACTGCCAAAGCGCTGCAGCAGGTCGCGCGCCAGATCGACGGCGCTCTTGCCCTGCACGCCGGTGCGCAGAAAGATGGCCAGCAACTCGGCATCCGACAAGGCGCGAGCGCCTTTGGTCAAAAGCTTCTCGCGCGGCCGTTCGTCGGAAGGCCAGTCGGTTATCGCCATGCATCTCACCTTTGGGCTGGATTCGGTTAGAATCGAATTATGACGCAATCTTCCTTCAAGCGCCTGCTGGTCGGCAT
>Ga0172367_10002658_pt1 | contig 24246 bp, 17 predicted proteins | sample Lak10m_FD_114542 | JGI IMG/M metagenome (GOLD analysis project Ga0172367, IMG submission 114542) | Freshwater microbial communities from Kabuno Bay, South-Kivu, Congo - kab_022012_10m | ecosystem: Environmental > Aquatic > Freshwater > Lake | place: Democratic Republic of the Congo: South-Kivu... | reverse complement strand
TATTGCAGTAGACGGGCTACCGCCTGTACCAAAATATTGACTAAAGGCGACAGCCATATTCTTGCTTGCATCGGCTTTAGCGTAGAACGACAGAGTAGCAGTTTTGCCAGCTAAAGTGCGAACAGATTCGATTGGTTGGGATTTGTCACAGTAATTTCCCGAGCCTGCAACAGAAGTAACGATAGTTCTTGAAAAGTATTTTGGTTCATTAGGTACATTAGTTTGCCCGAGAGTAAATGCTTGTTGAGAATGAGTCTTTGTTGAACCAATGTGGTAGTTTACCCATCTATCGTCACTACCGTACCCAGCACTTGTTTGGCTTGTTCCTCGCTGCCAAATATCAAAATTACCATTGATGATGTAGTTCTTACGACCTATAGATGTTTCTAATGGATTAGGATAAACATTATATGACATTAACTAATCTCCAAACCACAAGCAGTAAATGAACAATAACCGTTAGTAGTATAAACATAAACTGTGTCAGATTTTCCAATGTCAAAAGTTTTCTCAATAACACTATTGGCAGGAATAGTTGTATCATACATTAGATAATGTTTAGAATCTAATACTTCACCAGCTAAAACCAAAGCAAACCGAACCTTGTCCACGTTTGTACTTTGATTACAAATAGTTAGTGTTCCTTGACATTCAGCCCCAGAAGGAGCAGTATATAATAATGTAGAATTAGCAGCTGTCGGTTTGCTTTGTCCTAAAATTTTTGCAACAGTAGCCATTTTATCTCCTAGCAAAGAAATGTGAAAGACGTCTCATTTGAGCTATTTCACTTTGGGATGTGTTTAATACCGAATTTATATTATTTATTAATAATCCTAAATTATAATCAGCCGTATTAAGATTATCTATTTCAGTTTCTATACCTGCTACAGTTGTGTTAAAATCTAAAGCTGTAACATAATTTTCTGCGGTAACAACATTTGTCTTAAAAATACCAACTAACCCATTATCAATAGTTAGTTTGTAAATCCAATAATTAGCATAATCTAAAATTGAGTAAAAAGATTTTTCATATGGGTCATATGTAACTTCTTCTATTTCTAACAACCCGTTTGTTATATTTAACTTCCAAGATTTTGCTACACTTAAATCGTTTACAATAATTGGACCAGCAGAAACACAAGATGAATCAGTTTGTTCTATAACAACAGTATTATTCTCAATTTGTAAGAAGTTTTTATTTCCATTATTGTCTACAATGATATTTTCTGAAGCAACAAAAGTTTCCTTTTTCAAATAGAAAACTTCAGCTCCACTAACAGCAAAGGAATATTGAGTTCCGGTTACTTTATCTTGAATATAGATTTTTGGAGTTGTAGGTTCTTGGGTTATTTCGATTGCTCTAAAATCACCATTTACTACTTGGACATAATACGTTTTAGTATCATCAAAACGGTTTACTGTTATTCCATCATACCTAGCATCATGATAAGAACCAATATCACCAGAATCTACAAAGTACATTTTTTCATTTACAACATACAAATCAACTAAACGGTTTAATCCTATATCATTCAAACGAATATATGACTTGATGATGTTTCTTTCATCAAGGTCACTTGGCTCCATCAAGTCATTCATTTCAATCAAACTATTGTAAACAAGAACTTTTGTAATTTCTAAAGTTACAGTATAAATGCCTTTATTTTCTATCTTAAGAACAAAGTTACCAACTAAAGGACTATCAGTTAGTTTAAATTGAATTATACTTTTTTCAGCCGTCGTACTAACTGGTATTTCAGTATAAACATTATCAATTTGATTTTCGTTTACATTTATCAACTGACCTGAATTTGCGTTTGAAACTGAAACTCTACAACCAGAAGCAGATGAAGTACAAAAAATAGCAGCAGTACAATAATCACCAGAGTTTAGGTTAATTATATTTTGACTTAAACTTTCGTTTGGACCTAAAGTTACTGTTAATTTTCTTGTTGTATTAGAATACTCATAAACACTTCCAGAGTCAGTCCAGTAATCCAGAACATTGTTTGTTACAAGATTAAAATAACCATTGAATATTTTATTTCTTAAAGAAAGTTTAGCAAAGTCAGAAAAGAACTTGTTTGTAGCTTGTTTGAGGCTATAAACAGAGGATCCGTTATCTGTCAAGTAACTTTGATTTGTGTATGGTGTAATTGCCATTAAAGCCTCTTAAAGAATAATTTTAAAGTCTTCTTTACCATTTGAAGAAAAAATATACTTACGGTAAACAGGAACTTTATTAGCCAAGTAAATTAATGTTCCCAGTTCATATGCTTGTGTTGCTTTGTTAAAAATTTGGTCTGTATTATAATCAGTAGCTTTATAACGGTCAGCTGTCATAACTGTTCCAGTGCTATCTTCTGGAGCAAAGCAAATAAACAATTGACGGTATGTATCTTCAGTTGGACTAGCGGCACCAACTAAATCTACTCCTTTATTTACTATTAGAGAATTAAAACCATATTGTAATGCTTTTTCTTTATTAGATGTTTTTGCCAAGTAGATTTTAGCAACTGCTGATGAAGGTTCAGTTACAATTATAAAATTAGCATCAATTGTATTACCGCTGTTCTTATCTAATGTTATAAACGAATTGTCTGGTTCATAAGAAACATCAGTAACAGTATATTGAGTTAGTGGAGTCGGAAGCCAGAAAGTATCACCTATAACTAGATTATGATAGTTTTGAAGTGCTATAGTTAAATCTCCAATTCCAAAGGCAGTTTTTACTGAAGCTTGGTGTTCAATTCCAGAACCATTCATTTCAATAGTTTCTAGTTCAAACCCATAACCACCAGCAGAAACAGCATTAGTGTACAGATTCTTTTCTGCTATAGAGTTTAACTCTTTAACAAACTCAACTTCAGTTTTTAAAATCTTTTCTACACCTTTAACATCAAACAAAGATTTGACAAGTAAAGGATTTTTTAAGAAGGAAACTTGAAGTCCAGGAGGATTTGCATCTGAAGTAGGAATCAACGAATCATAAGGAAGATGTTCATTCCAAATAGCAAGTTCTGTTACTTGTTTGTCACCAATAATAAACTTAATATATTGCGTCCCATATCCTTGATATTCATATTGGAAACAGACATATTTGTTTGTGTTACCCAAATCACCTTCTGGGGAAATAACTTCAAAATAAATGTTATCATTTGAAGCATCGGGGGAAACAAAGCTAATGTTATCAATAACAATCAATCCATTAGAGTCTTTCAACGCATAAGTGGAATCTTTAAACTCTGTCTTAAACTGAATAGCTGAAACTGATGGGCTTTGGAAAGAAACGTCAACATCAGTATCGCCTATTGAAGATGGGTCATTAAGACCGACAACATAATGTTCGCCGAGAACATTTGATATTTTTTGAATATTACTTAAAACAGTCTTACTGGTGGTTTTGTTGTACAGAGTACATTCAGTCGAAAAGTAAGGAACATTTGTAAACGTCTTGTTCATTATTTTTGCTGCAAAATCAAATCCGGAAGAAGCACTTGAAGAAACAATGTAATAAGAATCGGTTGTTGAATATAAAAGTTTAGTGTAATAATCTTGTGGTAGACCTTGAATCATCATCCAGTTTTGACCAGCAAAGTTTAATGTTAATGATGAATATTCAGGAGTTAGACCTGAAAGCGAATATACACCATTAGCTACTTTATAAATGTCAACCCTGTTTACTGCTCCAGATGTGCTAGTATTTTTCAATGAATTAACATCAAAGAACTTGTTAGCCAAAAGTGTATCACCAGCTTTAGCAACAACATCACCAACAACAGCATCATTTCTATACTCTACGTTAATAAGAGTATTAACACCCCATTGAATATCTGCGTTAAAAGTTTCAAGAACTGACTTTTCACCCCTAGCAAATCCAAGGTAACATTTCTCTGACTTTAACATATCAAACAGGATATTGATAGATGTATCTATAGTTGAACCAGAAATAAAATTGTAATTTACAGGCATCTAATTACTCCAATTAGTTTATCATAACTTCTGCGTTATTAAGTAAAGCTTCAAAGTTACCGTTCTTAAGTTTTAATATTACTGAATATTGATCTAAAGTACCGTTAGGTAATGTTACGTCTAAAGTTGCATGGTCAGTTTCTAGTTGATGAACCAAATTAGAATTCATATACAGTAACCAAACATATTTAGTAGCAATTCCAGTCTTAATAAACTGTATTGAATATTTATCAATTACATTACTTACAATAAAATTATCTGGGTTATTGAATTCAAGATCGAAGTTCGAACCAGGTGCGGTATTCAATGTATCATAATTTAGATCGTTAGTAACAACCAATGACTGATTATTCATTTCTGATGTTATAGTATTAAATGATAACCCAGAATAAGATTCATATTTTAGATTGGAAGCCAAAATAGACAAAACTTTGAATTGTTTGAGGTTTGCTTCAAATATCCAATCCATCCCTTTATATTTAACATAAGGTTTTCTATAAACATGAACTGTCTTATTCCAAGTTTGATGCCAAAGGGTTAATTCGGTTCTATAATTAGAATCAAAAGTACCTACAGACGTTGGTGTTATAAAGATATTAACTAAACGGTTACCATCATACTGTTTCCAAATATACTGAATAGCAATACCAGTTTGTTTGAATTTAGCAGTAGTTTCATTTGAAATACCATCATAATTAAATGAATAATTTCTACTTCTATAAATTTGTTCTTCTATTTTCTGTAATGGATTAATGTATGTGATACTTGGAATATTCTTTTCAGCTGCTAACTTAACTTGAAGTTTCTTTTGCCCATACAAATCATCATATTTGTAAGGACCATTTGTTGGCTGGTTATTACTTCCAAGAACAGTTTGGTTTGGAATGTAATTCTTTCTAACCGAAAGTAAATTTATTATCGTTCTAGTTTGAAAAAACTTATCCCCTTCAAGATAAGAAGTTGTATCAGCGGCAGCTAAAACTTTGTAGTACCGTTTATAACCATTGTAGGTTGGTCCAAAATCGAGTTCTGGAGTTACAACATAAGGAATGTGGTTGTAATAGCAAATCCAACCACAAGGGTGAACCATATCCTTAATAATACCTTCCCAGTCTTCAGTTGGTATTGAAGTTGTAATACGATAAACAAAGTTCTTCTCTTCTATAATGGAAATTATATAATAACCAAAGAGTTTAGCATAAAGACGTAATGTATAATTAACAAGAAATAAACTACCCTTAAGGTGATTTAATGTATTAGAGTTTTTGAGTATAAACGCTATTAACTCTTTCTTGTACTCAATGGAAGTATTAGTTTGAATCTTATGAACAAGATTTGTATATTCTTTACTGTACTGAGCTAAATGTAAATTAAGATAATTATCATCGTTGTTTATTTCAACTGTTTCTGGTGATTCCTCATACACCTTTTTGATTGTGTTGTAAACAGTTGGTTTAAAACTAAAGGTATTATCAAGAAGTCTATCTACACCCAATGATTCGTGTAAAGTTGAAGTTTTCTTGTATATGTCTAATGGAGTCGATGAAGAACCGTTAAGCATATTCAAGTAAGTGTATTTGACATCCCTTAAAAAAGGCTGGTCTTCATACATTCTACCAGTGAATATATTATCAGCTCTGTACTTCAACATCGAATCGGTTAATATGGATTCGTCTAAATTCTCGTTTGAATATACATAAAGCTTTTTAATTTTAAATGGTGTTTCTTCACTTCCAACAACATTAAAGAAAGTAAACTTTAAGAAAGTAAACTTTAAGTCTGTGTATAGATTTTCGTTTTCTCTAGTTTTTGTGTTAAACTTTATGAAAGTGTAATCAAGCAAAGAACCAGCTGAAACATATTCAGTAATCAGTTCTTTGGTGTTTGACTCATATTTTAGATAGGAATACGAAGCTGATGTCGAATGACTATAGACCATTAATTCCTTGTCTTCGTTTATACGAAAAGGAAGTTGGTACCAGTCAACATTGTTATGAGAGTATTCTATTGTATAAAATGGGTTTGAAGTTTTCTCAATGACAATTTCATTCAACTCTGACGGTTCAATAAGTTCCAAAACAAAAGAAGCTATTTCTTTGTTCTCTCTAACCTGTAAGTCGGCGATTTTTGTGTCAAAGGAAAACGAGTTCTGATTTAAGATAAAATCAGAACTCGTTATTTTATGTAATTTAGATTGGAGTAGATCTAGTTTCATAGTTTTTCTGTGTTATTAATATTAACTACAAGAAATTGGTTAAACTGACAGTTGAAGTCTTCTTCAGATTCAAACGAGTTTGTTTTATTTTTTGGTTTAAAACGAATCTTGTCTAAAACATCCGAGTCGGCGAATAATGTTTTTACTTCTACTGATTCTGTTGAGTCAATAGAATTAAGATTACCTACTGTTGTAGGTTCAAATTTAATCTGACCTATGTCATACGAGTTACTAGCAGCGTTATACACAAACTGACCAATTATCTTATCATGAAATTTATCATAAAAGATTAATTCGTAATATTTAGTATCAGGATTGTACTTATAGTTAAACGTACTAGAAAATCCAAGTTGATTTAAAACATCTTTACCTTGGTCAGCAAACAGGAAGGTATACTCTTTAGCTCTTATCCATTTAGACTCATTTACATTATCAACAAAAATAATATAATCACCATCGACATAAGGCAAGCTAGAATTAAAATCAATATAAGGATTTGTGCCGTTACCAAAGTATCCATCCTCCGTTACTTTAAGAATACTACCGAGTTCAGCAATAATCGGGAACTCGGAACCATCTGCAGCTGAAATACTATCTATATATTCTAATCTTTTCCATGACTGATCAGTATACACAACAAAATCACCATCATTAAATTGTTCAGCTGATGTACCATTAAAATTATTTGTAACACCAGGAGCACCTAAAACAATAAAATAGTCCCCATAAGTTAACGATAACGGTAATGAATTTATGTTTGATGAATCTATTTCATAAAAACCAGAGAATGCAGTTTGGAAAATTCTCCAATAACCATCCCCCATATATATTAAAATATCGTTTACATTTGCGATTGTTGATGATCCAGTTGGCCAATAAATCTTATCGTATAAGAAAAAGTTTCCATACTCTGTAACTTTTCTAAAAGAACCAATTTCAACACCTGATACTGGGTGATAATCTAATTGGAAAAGAACATCACTATTAGCATTAATGTCAGCTGAAACAGGAGTGGAATTTATATCATTCAAATTCCAAACTTTAACCCAACGATCTGCGTCGGTAAGATTTCTAACATCATACATAATTAAATCTTGATCATAGAAGTCTGTATTAGTTCTTCCACCAAAATCACTTGGAACAAGATTTTCAGAGACAACGAGTTTTAAATCATAATCAAGAGCAGCAGTTGGAAGACTTCGACTATTATCTAAACTTATAGATCTGTAATTTAAAAACTCCCACTTATAAACAGGATTAGACTCTGAATATTTGTTAAAGATGATGTAATCCCCTGGGTTAGCTGTGGTTGTTAAACGTCCACCACCGTCACCAGACGCATTAATCTGATATATATCATTATTTGTAGTAACAGAATACAAATCAAAATCTGTTAAAGCGGAAACTGAATTTATAACATTACATTTCTGCCAAGAGCCGGTTCCAGACGCATTGAACATCAACAAATCACCTTCCTTAACATTAAATGTATCACCATAACCAGTAACAGCAAATGATGTAATAGCTTCAACATACTTTCCTTGGTTGGTTGACACAACATCTAAATCTGGAAGTTCACTTTGAGAAAGAACTAACCCTTGGAAATAATTGTTAATGTTTCTTTTCATTCTACCAATTTCGTTACCGTCATATGATATAAAATAGTCATCATACAAACCAGAAATTTCAGGATTAACAGTTATATCTATATTGTACCATTTAGCTAGATTAGTAATAATAGGGGTTTGGCTATTATTTGTATAACGGTATACGTCGAAGAATTTTTTACTTGAATCAAGTTTTATTGACGCATAAAATACTTCGTCATTTCCTGTTACTTGATCTTCACTATACAGGTATCGATCTAAAATATCATTCGTTACTTTACCGTATATTGTACGGCTTGATACTGGTAAATCTTCAAGAGCTATATTAAGATTACTTGCTAGCTCTTTATTAGTCTGAACAAAGTTGACTTTTCCTGTAGCAGTTTGAACGACAGGTAAGCTAACACTATTATAAGCCACATCCGATGCATTATAGAAAGAGTCTTTATTTAAAATGAAATAATAGTTGGATGTAACAGACGACGAAACAACATCTTTGAGTTGATCCATAACAGCAGTTAGTTTGGATTTTCTAAAAAACGAACCATAGTCAAAAAAGTTAGCTAAAGCGTAAACAACTAGGTCAGCCTTTGTATTAACTTTCAATTCTTCTATTTTGTTTGAAGATGTGTTAGATTGTAATTCAATTTTTGGAAACACGTCAACAACAATGTAACTTGGTTTGAAGAAATTAATCTTTGTTGAAATTATATTAAATGCGTTTAAGTAAGTATCCAGATTTTGTTCTTCAGTAGATGCTAAATAGATCTTAACATTATCAAAAAACGATGTTCTGTTCAAAGTGCTTGGAACACCTGAAATATAAATGTTGCCTAGTTGTGTTTCATCCTCTGGATATAAATCATTACCACCAATAACACTACTTGACAAAATATATGGGTAAGCATTTAAAATAGTTGTAAAATCATTCTTTGTTACTGCACGGCCAGCAGTTGAAAAATAGTTAGGGGCTGCTGCTTTAATTTCTTCCAATGTTTCGTAATCTTTACCACCAAAAGAAAGATTTGTGTCATCAGAAAGACCAGTAAACTTGGACAAAGAAAAATTGTTTATATTAGACTGATATACAGTTGTATCAGCTGGAACAGAAGTGACGTAATCACCATTAGCAAGTGACCCTGTAGTTTCAATATAACTTACAATAATCTGTTCATCAACTGCTGGGGCGTCACTAATAATACCATCACCAAAAATAAGTTTTGGGTAAAACTCGGCTGATGTATCTTCTTCTAAAAAGAAGCATTTCTTGGTTGTTATATCAAAAATACTTTTTGCTTCAGTCCATTCTACAGGGGCAATATTAGAATTGTTCTTTTGAAGATTTACCTTCAAAGAATTCTCTTCCACGTTTAATGAAGGAATAATAAACGACTGAAACTCTTTATTACCAGCTTCTGAATCAAACGATATAGTTCTTGGTTTACCTTCAATTAATTCGTAAGTTGCAGTTAGAGTATTTTGATCTTTATAAGTAAGCTCTATAGTAGCTAGGTTTAAGAATGTATTACCTTTACTGGTTATAAAAGTTGAGTAAGGTAATATAGTTATTTTTGATGTTTCAGTGAATGTTTCGTTTTCATCTACATAAGTCAAAGTTCCAACAACTATAGCAGATCTTTTTCTTTTTGGACGGTAACCAATCTCTTTAGCTTTTGATACTGCATTTTTTCTAAAGTTAGTAGTTTCCAAAAAGTTATTCATAGCGACATTTGAAAGTTGATAAGACATCAACATTGAAACATACGACATAGAATCAATAACGTAAGAAATGTTTGATGCTGTCCAATCAAAAGTAGAAGAGTAATCTGAATTACTTTTCAAAAACTCAATGATCTGTTGTCTTACATCTTCAAACTTGATAAGATTCGTTGAAAAACTATAACTCATAATTATCTCACTTTATTCAGTTGAAATTCTAGATTTTGTTGGGTAGATAAAACTTTTATGGTATACGACAATTCTACGTTATATGATTGAGTATCTTCATCTGGTGTTACAATAACCTTAATGTTTTCTATTCTAGGTTCAAACTTTGTTAATCCATACTCAATTTCATCCCTTAAAAAACTCGCAGTAATTGGATCTAAAGGTTCAAAAAGATACTTATCCAAATTAATTCCAAAAGTTGGATTCATAATCCTTTCACCTGTGTTCGTGTTAAGAATATTTAAAACTGATTCCGATATAGCTCTTTCGTTTGTTAATAGAGCCACATCTTTCTTACCAGTAAAATCTCTTCCAATTTTTGAAATATCTAAATAGAATACTTCAGTTGCCATATATTTCACCTCTAAACTATTTATTGATGAAAAAGTCAAAGAAAAAGACTAGATTTTTGTTCTAGTCTTTTTCTTGTTTGTGTATTCTATTTGCTTTTTTTAAAGCCTTTTGTATATTCGTTCTCAAATAGAACTTCTGTTACTTGACCTTCTTTGTTTACTTTGAGGTAATGACAAATATCAATGTAACATGGTAACTCTATATATTCTTCAATCAAGTCAATAACAGTCTCTGACATTTTAATAAGGATTGAAGTTGCTTGACCGTCATTAAAAGAAATTACAGCCATTTGTTCATTTTCTTCGTTAGTTTCAATAGATACACCAAAAAACTCACTATTAAGACTTCCATCTTCAGCATCATACCAAACAAACTGTTGATCTGTTCCAAGGAAAGTATTCAAAAATTCATCTAGTTTTGTAGTTAATTCTTTCAATCGTTCTTCGTTCATTAGTTAGCCTTTCGTTATTTTAGTGAGTTAAAGAAATCAAGATCGGAATCAATATTCTCTTCTGATGTTTCTTCTGTAAAAGTTGTTGCTTCAGTAATTTCTTCAATATCTTCAGCTTCTTCCACAACTACTTTAGCTTCTTTTTTAGTTTTAGGAGCTGGAGCATCTTTAGTTGTGTCAAGACCAAGAATTGAGCCCAGAGCTTTAATTGTTTCAGCATTAGTTGGGAACTGGTCTTCATTTGTGAATTCGGAAAGTTTGTAGGTCATTCCCATAACCTCATCAATCTTTTTATCATTCCCAAGTGGTTTCTGCCCAGCAAATGAGGAGTCGCCATAAAAAGGAAATTCACCCTGCTGTTTTACTTTGAGTTTGAAATCTGCACCTTCGTAAAGGTCAAAAGGAACAAACTGTACAAAGTCTGGATCTTCAAGATCACTTTCAGTTGGGAACATGAGAGCTTTGATCTTCTCATAAATTTTAGCCCCATATTTGTAGAGGAATACTTTTCCTTCATTATCTGGATTGTTCGGATCCTTAATAACAAGAATGTTAGAAGTATACTCCAATTTACGTTTACGCTTTGAAGCTATTGCTTTATCTGATTCAAAAGCAGAATTCCAAAGCTCCATATTCTTTTTACAGATAGGGCAATCTTTGTCGTAACCAAAAGTATTAATACAATTCTTAATCCAGTATTTCTTTTGACCGTTTAGTTGATAATCAAATGAGTGTGAATAAATCTTTGTGAATGGATTTCCTTCAGTATCAGGAAGGAAACGGATGATGTACAAATCGTTTGTTGCTTTTTTGTTTGGATTCCAAAACCGTGTGTCTTTTTCAAATGTTTTTTTCTTTGAATCTTCTTTCTGGATTTCCTCGCGGACCTTCCCCCAATCGAAACGAAAACCTGCCATATACTGCCTCTTCTTTCTACTCCAAACGGAGTTCCCACTACTTAACCGTAGGGGTTTAATTAGATTACTCACATTTAAGTGAGTTTGATATACCGCTACCCAAACAGGTAGGGTGAAAAATAAATGTTATAACTTATTTATGTCTAGAAGAAATCGGACAAACTAGATTCGTTCTTAACACCCTTAACACAATTCTTGTCAATAAACTCTTGACTTGTTTTTTGATACACATTTTCACCAACCATCTCAAGAATATCTTCTGGATCAACTTGGTGTTCTTTAGCAAATTCTACAATAGCATCTACATACGACCCATAATCCTTTGCTAATTTCTCAATCTCCATTGTTAATGATTCAACCATCCGTACCCCTTTCTGATAATGTAGAATAGATAGCATCCATAAAAACTTCTAGTTTGTCTTGAGGAATAGTAACACCGCCAGATTTCTCATGACCACCACATTGAAGTTTCCAATCAACCTTATTTTGTATTGTACTATAAAACTCTTGTATTGTCAAGTCACATAAATCACTAATCCGAATTGAAAACTGGAAACTGTTATTCTCTGAATTAGCAAGCAAAACATAAACATTATAACCTGGCATATACAAAGTAAAGTCGTTGAGGAAGTTAGTGTTTGCATTCATAGTGATAAGAATTTTAAGATCTTCATCAATCATAGAATGATTCTTAAGAGTTGTGTTTATAAATGTCTTACGTTCTTCAGCTTTCCTTGTTATAACTTTTTTATCTTCGGAGTCTAACTTATAACCATCTTTGAATTTATCAATAAACTTGTACATAGAGTATTCCCAGAATAGATCATTCAAAGGAATAGCTTGTTCGAAAAACTCTGGTTCTTGTTTTTGCCAACGGTCATAGATATCAGTAACTATGTTGAGCTGTTGTAGATGCCCTATGTTTTTCTGCTTTAGAAATTCATATGTTATCATGCAACCACATCGGTCTTTAGTTTGTCTATGTATTATTCCTAGTTCATCACAAACACTAGCGAGATCATAGGTGTAATTATGGTGATCTAGATACACAATCTTGTTTCCTGGTCTTTTTAAGGTGCCAAGAAGTCGAAGTTGTTCTTCTGTGTAATTTAGATCGGTAACAAAAAGAAGATCAAAATCAGATCCTGTTTCATGAATCATCTTCTCAATTTTGCCATAGCCAGAAGCCTTCCAAGAAAACTCTGCGTTTGGAAAAGCTGATTTAACATTTATTATACTAATGGATCCGTCTAGCTAAAGATCCCAGTGCGAAATTTGTTTAATTTGCATGGGAATGAGTCCTCCTTTTTGAATAATTTTTCCATATCCTCTTCTAATTTATCCATAAACGTTCCTTGGCATATATTCCAACACCACATATCTTCATATGTAGTTTTCCATTTCTTTAACCAAAGACAAAGTTCTTTGAAAATATCATCTGGAAGTTCTCCAAACAAAATTTTTGGTTCATCAGAAACAGTTACTATAGCTATATCGTATTTTGTTTGAGATTGAAAATTACCATTATAGTTACAAATTAGTGTAAATAATTGTATAATTTGTTTTTTGGTATATTCTTCTTTAAATCAACTGGATATTTTGGATTATTATCATTCCATGTCTGTAACATATATTTCCAAGTTATAACACCGATATTTTTCTTTTGTAAAATAATAGCATATATATCATCAACAATCTTTTTAGGTAATTTGTTTCCTTTTTTAAATTTACCATGTTTAGATTCTAAAATTTTGAATGTGAACATTTCTAATACTACTTCCCATTCATCTTTATACTTAACATGAAATGATGGATTACCTAATGGTTCTGGATATATCATTAGCTGATAATTTTCCACCCTAGCAACTGTTGCTGCTTCTTCTTTAATTAATTCAATAGCTTCAAAATAATCAACACCTTCTTTTAACATTTTTAAAACTACTTCAAAATTATCCATACTTATACCTCATATTTCTATTATACAAAAATTTAAACAAAAGGTCAACTAAAGAAATCATCCAAAGAAGCTTTCCGTTCAATTTCCCAGTCCATAGACTCAATAATATTTTTTAACGGATCCAAAAACGCTTTCTGAAACTGTAATGGATAATCTATTTTCAAGAAACTCATCTCTTCAGGAAACTTGTTTGAAATACCAACAACATTGGATTTCACTTTATTGGGTTCTTTAATCAAACAAAACTTTATTTTATCCCCTGTATTAATCAATGGATACTTGGTTGTAAGATTCAACTCCCGTAGCAGTTTATTGTAAACAAACGCAGAGCGAACATGAATTGGCAACCCTTTAGACTCCAACGTGTAACTAGAAAACTGAACTCCACGTGGGAACGCAACAGTTTCAAATGGAAGAGTATAAAATTCCTTACGGCATTGTTCAATAAACTCAATAACCTTATCATTAGATTCAGTTTCAAAAATATACTGTACAGCTTTTTTCAATTTATCACGACACCATTGTGGAGTTGAAGTTCTAACAATTTCTACACCACGAACTTTCTGTTTGGGGTTCTCTAGGTAGAAGGTTCCTTCATCCCAAATCTTGTTCATAATGTAACGCTTCTTGGCTACGAAAATTGTAGAAGTAGCAACACATTCAGCTTCCATTCTAATAGTCAACTGTTGCATGTTTAAGTTTTTTCTTAACTTATCAAGAAATTCGTTAATACAAGGTTCTATAATCTGTTCAGATAACTTAAGAATAAAATCCAATACAGTTTTATTATCTGGTATTTTACCATTATATCTTTTTTCTATTAAAGGTTCCAGGTTTAGGAAAACGCTATCGGTATCGCAATATATTGTTTTTATAGACTTTTTTTGTTCAATATAATTATCAATACCACGAACACAAAGCTGACCATTACTTGTTATAGCCTCGGCAATCCTAATGTCAAAATATCTAGAGTGAGGGTTAGCTATAGCTCCATAACCTGAGTTAAGTAGAATTTTAAGAGCGTACTGAACAAGATCAAGTTGTCTAGCTAATTCAGTATTTCCATCAGCTTTAGCTTTTTTTAGGTCCTTCTTCTTCTGAACACGTTCCATAAACAGTTTGGAATATATTTTTGGAATAAATCCTTCTATGTCATTTCTAAAGAAGTATCCATTAGAAGTAAATGTTACACAATACTTTTCCAAAATAGGTTGTATTTCATCCAAACTATCAACGTCAATACAAGCCTCTATACTTCCAAATTGTTTCTTTATCCTTACCAGTTCTGGAGGAAGTTCATTGTCATTAATAATAGTCTCTGAACTCAAATTCGACGACCTAATCTGGTTTGGGTAACTGGATACAATATCAAAAACTTTTAACCATTTATAAAATCCCGGAGTAGGATCTTTAACATATCCACCTATAAATTCTTCCTTAACATGGTTTTTATTAGCTGGGCAAAGTTTCTTAACATCTAGAAGTTCACTATAGTAGATACAGTCCCAAGGCTGAACCGTTCCAAAAATAGATTCAGGGGAACATTTGGCCTTATGAACAATCGATAGAGCTAATTCAATAAACCTAAATTTGTTATTCAAGTTGTAAACGAGTTCGACGTCTTGTATATTATATGTCAAGAAAAGTTCATAATTCTCATAATACAAGTTTTCAAGTGACTCATATTCATCACTATAAGATATCTTTTCCTGTCCAAGTTCATACTGTGATATAAAATTCAAAGACCACGATTCTCTAGGCTCACCGATATATTTCCTGTACAGTTGTTGAAAGTCCCAAATAATAGTTCCCTGTAGAAGATATGTTGTGTCTTCCTGACCAAAATCATTTGTGAAGTTTTTTTGTTTCACAACTCTATCCAAGGACATTCTTTTTACAGCTTCTGGACCAAGAATTCTGTTTACTCTGTTCACGATATAAGGAACGTCAAAACTTACAATGTTAAAACCAGTAAGAATATGAACTTCTGCTTTGTTGAACATATCAATATACTTGTTCAACAAGTCCTGTTCGTTTTCACATTTAAAATAAGTAACATTTTTGTTTTTAGGTGTGTAATCATCTTTATACCCAAGTACATAATATTCGTTCTTAACCATGTCTTGGATTGTTATAGCAGTGATTGGAAATTTAGCAGCACCTGGAGTTGGAAATCCAGCAGTTTGAGTAGCGTCAGTCACATCCCGAGTACACTCCAGATCTATATTCCATATACAAAGACCTTCTGTTTGAAAAGGAATATCTGTTCTGTACCGTGTAGCCATGAACTGAAGATGTGGAGCAATATCACCCAGAATTTCAAAGTAGTTTTCGTTTTCTTTTTTCCAAGCTTTCATATCCATAATAGAGTCAAAAACTTTTACTTTGACTTTCTTACCGTGAATGTCAGTCCATTGGCTTTCTTCAGCTTTCATGGCATGTAGACCAAGAAATGGTTTGTACGCTACAATTTCTGTTTTTGGGATTCCGTCTTCTAGGTAGATGTGTTTAATTCGGTTGGAGTCATACTGGTAGGCATTTACAAGTGTTTTCATTTTATTCCTTTTTGGATTGTCCTCACGTAGATAGAATAGCTAGACAATCTTTTAATTTATTTCTATCACAAAAAGATTATAATAAATTTTGAGTTAAATGTCAAGAAGAAAGAAGGTACAAAATATACCTTCTTCTAAATTATTTTTTCCAGAGGATAATTAATGGGTCAAAAAGAATTATTACTGCGGAGATAATACCAACGATAATTGCTACTGGTGTTAAAATGATTTTTGCTATTATACTTTTTAATTCTTCCATAGTTTCACCACCGGTAAAAACATCTTTCTATTACCTAAAAACTTTAAAATTGGATGAATAAACGTGGAATAAAATCCATATACAATAACTGGTATAGTCAAAAGAACTTTGTATGAAAAATTCTTTAATTTGTTTAGTTTTTCTTGATTCATTAAATTATTCCTTCGTTTGAGTTTTTTGTCGAATTAAACTTGACAAGCTCTAATTCCTGTGTTATAATAAATTCATAAATTTGCGGGGCAGGATAAAATATAGAAGAAGACTATCTTTGACCTAATTCTTGGTCTATAATTATTGTTCCAAAACCAGTTCCTGCTAATTGAATTCGATTAAAAATATCAGTTACCATTTTAACCTCTTCTATTTGTTCAGTCAAAAGACCTAAAATCATTTGGTACGTTTGGTCATCATTTTCTTCTTTACAAATAAATGAAACTTGTTTCAACATTTCAGTTGTATTTAATTCGATTTCTACGGTTCTAGAAAACATATCAAACAAGGTAAGATTTTGTGGTACTTGTTCCATTATGTTTAGAAGATGTGGAATATGACCTTGGTCTTGAATGTAATTAGCAATTATCTCGAAGTGATTGTTTTCTTCATCAGACTGTTTCTTGAACCAAGAAGTAGTACCAGTCAAAGAAAGATAATCAGCGATACCAGAGAAAGAACGATAAACATAAGAGTTTTGTTTCTCATGTTGCATTTGAAATGTAAGAGCTTGAAGAACTTTTTCGTTTAACATATATTATCCTTTTAAGTTAATCCAGTTGAAATAAACCATTTATATGAATCATTAATATTTCTAACCATTAAGAGTACATCTTTATATTGTGTTAATTTTGTTCCTGAAGGTGTAAGGTAAGTTCCAGAGAATGTAACTTCGCTAACTAATGGGGACTGATTCCAAACTCTAGCTTTAAATCCATCAGAATATCCACTAGCAGGTGGTAATGTAATAACACAAGCAGTTACTGCCGAACTTGAAAATGTTATAAACTTATCTAGATCTGAAGTTTGAACAGTATACGTTTCGGTAGTTACATCTGTAATGGCTGCTAATTTGTTTGATTTATCATTATCTAAATCTGTTAAAGCACCTCCAACTGTTTTAAGATATTGTGGATGCGGATCAGAATTTATATCTAGGTGAAAAGCCATAGCCCCAGACACTTCAGTTGATTCTAGAGTTATGTCACCTGTCCTACCATGAAAAGATCTAACAGGTGCTAAATCCCTAGCTTTTATTTTATATGTAACACCTTGAAGGGAAAATGGAACTTCACCAGAATCGTTGTAGGAAGTTTTTGGAAGGTCTTTTATTTGTTTACTTTTCATAAGTTACAATCCAATAAATTTATTTTACTTCTACTTATTTATTGGTAGAATTATGATTGTTTGATGATAGAACCACAACTAGGGCAAGTAGCAGAATTGAAAATCCATGTTGCCCCACATTGGTCACAAAAATGTTGATAGCTCATGTTTACCTATTGTAATGCTATAAATTTATTTGTTGTAAGAAGTTTATAAACAATATAATCTTTGGCTGTTTGACCATTAGGTAAAACTTTATCCCATACTCCGTCGATTATGTCTTGCACATTAGCATTAACTAAACTCATTAATTTATCATGTTCTACTTGAGTTAATCCAGAAATATTAAGTTGAGCTCCGGAAGATGGAATACTCATTAGTTGGTTGTGTTCTTCAGTTGTTAAAGTTGAAGTTGGTAACCCCATTAATTTAGCATCTTGTGTTGAAGTAAGACCACTAACACCATCGATTAACGTAGATTGGAAGGAGTTAATTGTAATTGTCCAAGATTCTAGAGTTGGAATAAAAACAGGATCCCCTTCTTGTGTAAACATATTACCAGTTAGAGTTAAAGTATGGTTACCTTCCCATGTTCTAATTCTCCAACCATTTAAAAGGAAGAAAGTACCACCAACAAACCTGCCACCTGGAAGAGGTTCACCACCAATAGAACTCATCGCCTGTGGATATTTGGTATTATCTCTTAATAACGACCATTCTTTCCAAGATGAATAAAGGTCGGTTTTAACATCAATTTCAGTTATTCCATCGGAGATATATATTAGTTTATTTTCACCATCAAAAGTAACTTTATGGTTTAAATCCCAATAATCCCAATGTCCGTAATCATAAATTAGCATATTAAATTTGTATTTCTTCCCATATCATAGCACCAATAACATCACATGGTTCGAGAATAGCTTTTACCATAATCGTGTATGTTGGTTTTATTCCTGTAGCAGTTTCAAGTAAGTTTTCATCCAAGTAAGAGAAGAATTGATTCAGTTCCAGATTCTGTGTACCTTTAACAAAGTGTTCTGTAATAGCAACTCCGCCACTTCCCGCTGTTGAAGACTTATCATACTCAAATTTTGAACCAGTTTTTATTGTGTTATAATTTGAACCAGTCAGGGTAGCATTTTTGAATATTTCAACTTTTACTCTGCCATCTTTTGTGCTATCCCCATTAACGGTTGATGATATTGAAATAAGTTTAGGTAATAAAATTGCATGATTAGAATCTGTTGTTGGTCTTATTGAAAAAAGTGGAGTCCAAACCGCACTTGTACAGTTTGTTATGATATTTCCAGAACCCTCGTATACCAATGTTTGACTTCTATTTTCACCTTCACAAAATATATTGGCAGATTGAAGATACATAGTGCTTTGAGATATAACAGAATCAGTATTAGTTTGAGTAATTCTAATTGGCAATGAAGATGAAGCTACAGTAACTCCGGATTTAGTGAATGTATGTAACAATATTCTCTTACCTGTTTTACCATATACTCCTATCCGCCCACGAACACCAGCATATATATCAAACCAATATGTTGTTAAAGAATTAATATCAATAACTTCCTTCGATATTCCTGTACCATCCATCGTATCATCAGACCAATTTGTTTGAGTAACAACTTCATCATTAACAACACCGGTATAATTGGTTCTTCGTACGATAGATAAAACTGTTCCATCTAACCTAAAGAACAATCCATTATTATCATCGAAGTATCCCCATTCACGTTTAAGATTGGTTTTACCTGCATCACCAATAATTAGCTTTGTTGTAATGTTAATGGCACGACCCGAAGGTCGATCGTGCCACTTGTTTGTGGTAAATGTAACAGTATCACCACTAGCAGTATCTGTTGTTAATTTTATCGAATGCGGTGGTAAAGAAGTATTAAACTCGGCATTTGAAGTACCAGATTTAATTGCAGAACAGTTATCAAACCAACTAGCTGATGAAGAATAACTGTAAATACCGATCGGTGTTTCTTGGCTTTGTTTTGAAATACCTTTAGCATCGAGTAATTGTGATCCTTCAGCAAATCTAACGAGTGCCTGACCTTCGGCATCTACTAGCTGACCATTGTAAGGATTATCAAAGCTAATAGTTGAATTGAGATTGTAATACATAAAGTAAGGAGCGGTTGTACTAGAAACACTTCCAAGAACTCCCCCTTGCATATCATATATTGTGGAGTTAATGTTAAATAACGAACTCGATCCACCTTCATTGTTTGCATTATGATACATACAATACAGAACATTTGCATCTGGATTAATTTTCTTTATTAGAAAAGAATCGTCAACACCATTCCAGATTTCTTGATCAATACTAAAATTCGTAGTTGACTGAACTTTAATGATATAAATTTTTCTGGCTATAACTTGTTTACCAACACCGTCTGGCGGGAGTTGAATATAGTTTGAATGCATTTGTATATCCTTTTACTGTGGATTCGTTTTGTAATTATTTATAATGAAAAAGGTGTTTATGAAAAACATAAACACCTTTTGAAGTGAAGTATATAAATTATTGAAATTATAAATTCTGATAATTTCTTTCAAGTGAGGAAATAAGTGCCGCTGCATTCGATTTAGATTTACCGATTGTACCAGTCGCCTTAACAAATTGCGAAGTTGTTAAGCCAATTGCTACAGCGACAAATGGGGCATCTGTTCCTTTTGCACCTGTTCCACGTTGTGCGTTTCCATCATAATCATAAGTAAAATCGTAATACTTATTTGAAATTAATGATGCCGAACCAGCGAATGTTTCTATAGTGTATGATATGTCATTACTATCAGCATCTTTAACAATCATAGCATTTATTGTACCGTAATCTCTACCTGTATTATCTCCAGGTGCATCGTCATTAGCATAAAAAACAGTAAACTTTGTTTTTGTATCGGATACAATATTATCACCAAAGTTCAAACGTAAAACCGCTTGGTATGGAAATTTGTTTTCGGTATTTGTATTGTCATAAAAGTAAACTGAGTTTTTATCTACAGCGGCGATATTGTCAACCCAAACACCACCTGTAGCCCCTGTTGATTGATAAATTACATATAAGTTATCACCAACAAACTTTAATAGTGAAGGTGTAACTTCACCATACATTGTGTGAGAAGCGTCTGTATCAATATCAGATCTTTGTCCATAACGCAAAGTGTATTGAACATATTCGTAAGCTTGTTGGGCTGTGCCATTATTAGCGTCTATAATAACATTATAGTTAGCAGCAATTGTAGCAGTTTTACTTTGAGGTGTAGCAAACCAGTTTATAGACATTCCACCATAGACACCAGTTGTTGGATTACTGTTGATAGCTTTTAAGTCTGTTGATGACGAAAGAGGGAAACGATAACATTGATACGTTAATGAAGTAACACCAATATCTGTTAATGATGCGTCTGAATATAAAGCTCCATAAGAACGAACAAATAACTTCATATAAGATTTATAGTCAAAGTTACCATGACTAGCATCCCCATATATTTTAACAGCTTGGTTTACCGGGCCTGTAAGTGCAAAGATAGAAGTTAAACCTGTAGCCGCTATTGAAGTTAGAGCTGTTTGTGAATAATAAATTTGATGAGCTGTATCGGCTAGAGAACCGAGTGTTATAACACCAGCATATTCTTCGTATGTTTGAGTTCCATCTACAGATTTTAGGGCCCAACCACCAGTTCGAATGAGTTGTCTTGTAGTTGTATCAGCAAAGTCCCACCCGTTTATAAGTTCGAACTGTTCATCAGTAATTGGAAGCATTGGAAACGGAAACTTAATTAAAGTTGTATCTGATTTCCAAACTTCTTTCAGCTTCGAATATACACATTTGAGGGTAGCTCCACCAGTATCAACAAGAACAGCTCCAGCACCAGTAGCACCAAGTTTAAGTTGAATTGTTTTTGCTGTGTAGTTGATAATCATATTACCAGATGCGGGAGCCGAACCAGAGGCACCAGCAAAGTAAATTAGATTATCTGGGTCTGTTAGCATGTTAGCTGCGATAAAATAAGCCATGTTTTTGTCCTTTATAGTGAGATAGATTAAATTAAGATTATCTATTCATTAGTTCCTTCTGTTTATTTATATTTTAAGTTGGGTTGATATACTGTCTATCCGATATTAAGGATACAAGTAAAGATTGAGTAGAATTTGTTAATGTATAACTCTGATTATATGCTTGAAAATTTAGATTTATAACTACAACATAAATTGAAAGACTTGTATTAGAATGAGTATATGTTAATTTATATTTACCTACATTATCTGGGTCGCTATCGACAGAACAATTTGAAGGAGTAGAAAATCCTATATCCTCTACTCCGCATAATTCAGTAGAATCCGAAGTCTTGAAAACTCTAACTTCAGAAGAAGCAGGTACATTTGTAATAGTAAAAGTATTAGAGTTAATAAATGTAACTGTATTACTATTTGTTACTGAATATGTTGAAGGATTAGTTCCACTAGAAAGATTCAAAGTTAAAGGACTAGAGGCAGGAGCCATCCAAAGAATATCTTTAGTATTTCCTGAAAATAAATTAGAATTACCAAAATTTAAAGATATAGAACTAGTACTACCAGTGTATTCAATTCTTAAAGCACCAGACGGTGATATATTATCAATGAAAGAACATCCTATTAATTTATCAATAGAAGCTTGTAGTGCAGATTGACTAGCACCAGTTATATACAATGCACCTTGATTAGAAGTAGCACTTGATTTAGTAAATAAGCAAGACGTTAATGTGTTGTCAGGAAATGTTATTTGGTCACAAGCATTCCATGTTACCTCTGATAAATTTACATTAGCATTTAATGTAACAGTACCAGCTCCAATAACAGCCAATCCAGTTAAATCATAATTAGCAGAACCAGATGAACTAGCATGAAATCCCCAATGATATTTTGATAATGAAGATACGACTGAATCCTTATGAATTATAGTATCAGAAGCACCTGCATAATAGGTTACACCACAAACATTATCTACAGAACAATAGTTTACAGTTTTAGCAGCTTTATTATATTGTCTAGGGAATTCTAATGCAGTTGATTCTAATTTAAGATAAACAGGATTAGTTCCACCATCACCTATTTGTAATGGTTGATAAATCATAAATTGTGAAGAACCTTGTTGTGTTACAGACTTTCTTTCATGTCCTTCAGCAGCGGCAGAAACAATTCCTTTAATATCAAGTGGCTCTACTGAATTTCCACCAGCAACTACAGTTATATCTAAAGCCCAAACAGAACCCATCAACCAGTCAGGTTGAACAACTTTTCCTGAAACAAAAAAACCAATATTAGTTACAGCAGCAGCATTTAATGTTCCAGTTGATTGCAATAATCCTCCATCAGATGCAGCAGGAATAGCATAACTTGAATGTATAATAGCAGGTTGATGTCGCTGAACTCCTAAAGGTGTATTAGCACCACCGACATGCCAAACTTTTAATGCAGTAGCATTTGTAGAAGCCCAACCTATTGCAACTCCACAACAACCATTCAATGAAACAGAATCTGTTGTTTGAATATCAACAGGAAGATAAGGTTGAATATGAAATAAAATATTTCTATTTGACAAATTTCTTGATGCTATAACTTGTGTATTACCAGCCCAAACATTAGCAGTTATGACACCATCAGCGTTTCTCATAGCATGATAAGAATTTATACCTGTATCAGCATAAGTTACTGTTGCACCTGTTGCAGAACCAACTGATTTACTATTTATTGTAATTCCAAATACTGTTGTATTTGCTGTAGTAATTGGTGCTGCATCAGTTAAATAAACAGCACCAGACATAGGTGATATATAAACAGAACTATCAGAAACACAATATGGTGGTATAACAGAAGCACCTGAAGCAGGTGGATTTACTGCTATTACAGATGAACATTGATTCCAAGAAGTTCCAAGTGCAGAAGCATATACATTATTAGGAGTTGTACCAGCAGTTTTTTTAAATCCCCAAGACATAGCATCTGCATGAGCAGTGCCATCTTTACCAGCAACTAATGTAACAGGTCCTTCAATTATGCTCGGAACTGAAGCGGCTGCATTAGCCATTTGATATAATAACAAACTATCATTTTTTTCTGTTGTCATTGTAGGTAAAGCAAATCTACCTGCTGTTGAAGTATTGCCTATAATATTAAAATAATAAACATAAAAACAACAATCCAAAGAAGAATTAGCCGTCCAAGTTGTACCAGTTTTAGATGAAAAGTTACCTGCGTGAGTAGAAGAACTACTATCACAAGCTACATTAAGATAATTTGAAGCATCCCCACCAGAATATTCAACTGATATATGATAATTTGTCGATGGATTAAATTGATATTGATACCACCAAGGAAATGTGAATTCAATCAACTGATATGATGTTGTTAAAGTTGATATATCTATTGTATTTGATTTTGCTAATATAGGAGTTGTTGCTATAGAAGAAGTACCAAAAGTACCTGAATGAGTGTTAAGCACAACTTGTATATTACCTGTAGGTGAACCAACCTTTTTAAGATAAAATTTAACTGATGACATTCTATAACTAAAACCGTTTGGTGCAGTTACAGCAGGAACAGCAAACGATTGTCCAACTGCGACAATAGAACCTGAATATAATGTTTGACTTGTATTATAATTAGTTTCAGAATAACTTAATGCTGCTGT
>Ga0172367_10002651_pt1 | contig 24268 bp, 30 predicted proteins | sample Lak10m_FD_114542 | JGI IMG/M metagenome (GOLD analysis project Ga0172367, IMG submission 114542) | Freshwater microbial communities from Kabuno Bay, South-Kivu, Congo - kab_022012_10m | ecosystem: Environmental > Aquatic > Freshwater > Lake | place: Democratic Republic of the Congo: South-Kivu... | reverse complement strand
TGATTGTTATATTTAGGGTATAAGGTTAAGGAAGTAAAATCAAATCAAATGACCCAATACGAAATTAAGCTCCGCCAAACGTTTTTGGAGTGTGTAATGGCTGTATGTTACATCATTGGTAGTATTCACGCTTTTGTGAATATGTAATTAACAAAACAAATTAACTTAGAGTTTTGCCCCACCGAAAATAGATCGTATATTTAGGTATAAGATTTAAAAAAAACACACCAAAACAAAACAACATGTCCAAGAAAGTTCAAACCCAAAACGTGATGGAAGTGAAAATGAATGTTGAAAAGCGTAAGCCCGGCCGCCCGAAGGGTAGCGGAATCAACCCAGAGTCGAAGCGTCAAAAGCGTTTGGCTGAATTGGCGAACCGAGTCGCGAATGGTGAGGTGATTAAGCGGGGACGCCCAGCCGGAACTGTGAATCCAAATTCTAAGCGCCAAATGCGGATTTTGGAATTGATGATCGCAAAAGCACAGGGTGGTGGAAAGCCCGGACGTCCAAAAAAAGTTCAAGAAGTTAAAGCATGATTTGTTGGTTTGTTAAGAGGGTGGTAGGGTGGGGTCCGTAAGGATTCCACCTTACTTATGTCGTACGTACGTACCGCTACTGTAGCGGGTAGTGGGTAAGTATCTCCCACGATCGTTGTTATCCATCGATATGGACAGGGTATGTTAGCATCCTGTGGGGTGTTTAATCAGGAGACAAATCCTTTACCATCGACAAAATATATACCTATATCCCACAATTTATCCCAATTTTCCCATTTGGCCAATTTTTTTAAAAGGACGCAGATCCAAAAGAGAAGATCTTAAAAATCTCTTGTATCGAAAAAAGTATATATTATATTTATGGATGTTACCCCTAACCCTTTTTACATTTAATGAGCCATGGAAGAAGAAGAAATCCAAAACGACTACCCTTATCTACACTTTGAAGAAGATGGAGATTGGTATCCACACGAATCATTCAGATAAAATTTAATGAGACCTACTAAAATACTTCTTAAAGAAATAGAGTACGGAAAAAATCTATTTGCCGATAATGACCCAGTTTTAAAGGAACCATATGAGATACCTTCTTGGTTTAAAGACGGTATCCTTTCTTTAACCGGGGGTGAAGACAAGTTAGAACGTAATACAGAGGACGAAAACCTTCTCCTAACCGCCCTAAGAAAATTTACCGGACCCGAAGGTATATATGCAAGTGATAGAGGTGAGGTAGGTGCCCCTAAAGAACTAATTGACAGCGCTAATACTCTCCTATCCTTAAAGTCTAAATTCCCCAAGATTTTAGACCCAACAATATCTAATCTCCAGCCTAGATCTATTGATTCTACTCCTATGGTTTTTAGGGGAGCTACCTTACCTTACTCTACTTTTGATAAATTAGATTGGGACAAGTACGCTGATATAGGTGATCTTATATATGTTAAGAATCCTGGGATAGAAGTTTCTCCTCGCAGTGGGAAGGGTATTCATTCTTTTACAACAGCCTTGAATATCGCGATAAATTTCTCAATTAGGGCCAAGGACGATATGTCCACTAGAGTCCCTATTATAATCGCTATTCCACTGGATGATCCGTATTTACTGTTTAGTCCTACATTCACTGACTTGGTAAATGATTTTGGTGAAAAAGAAGTTTTATTTGTAGGTAATACTTTTAAACCTGCTTATTTCTTACTTGAAGATGATGTTGCCTATAGGTTAAAAGTTGGTCCTTATAAGGAACTTGAGCAGCAGGATATAAGTATGTTGGATGATAATTAAAGGAGTGTATATACGGATATTTTGAGAAGTGTGTGAGGTTAGTTTGGCTTGGATATTTATTAACATGCCAACATACACAAGAACTCAATTAAGAGACGGGGTTACTGCTTCTGCTAATTTAACAACTGGGGCTAAAACTTTTACTTTGGTTAATAATGTTTCAACTACCTCTTATTTTATTATAGAGGGAACTACTTTTTCTGAGCCTTCTTCTCCATATGGAGGGATAGCCTATAGACAGATTTTTAATTCTGCTTCTGTTACTTCTCTTGTAAATTGTACTATGGTAACAGAGTCAGTACATGCTGCTTTTATTGTAAATCCGTCTTCTACTGCCACTTTTTCTTTTACCCCATCAGTCACTATACCCGCGGCTCATATTAAATTTATAGCGGCTAATCCTACTATTTTAAGTGGATCTACTTCAACTGTTTACGGGATAGAACTTTCTACTTCTTAAAAAGAAAGTTTGGCTTAACAGGCAAGATTTTTTATATTTAGAATGTAAAATAAGAAATAAAAAACAAAAAATGACTATTTCAGCTTTGCCCGAGTTAACAAATGAGTTTGCTTCAAAACTCATTGAAAATGAGTGTTCATTTAATGAGTTGATCATCACAGCTGTTTTGATTAGAAAGTACCTTAATTCTCCTGAGCAGGAGCATGTTATGGCTGCTTTTGATGATGAACATGCTCTTTACATTATGGTTGACCAATACGGTATTGGTAACTACGAAGAAGCAGAAAAAGATTTACTTGAGTTTCAAGCTCTCTTTAACTAAGAACTTGGCTCTACACTCTAAATTTAGTATATTTAAATAAAAGATAAAAAATAAAAGTTATGGAATTTCTCACAAGAAACCAAATCAAAGAAGCAGCGCCTTCAGTTTTCACCTCTCACAAAATGGCAGGTTCTTCAGACAAGTATGTTCACATTCCAACTGACCGTATTATTGATGATATGGAGAAAATGGGATGGGGTGTTAGTAAAGCTGTTGAAGTTAAAGCCCGCCACAACAAAGGTTTTCAAAAACATATGCTTGTTTTTCGTAATCCAGATATTGTAATTGAAGGTAATGATAGAGATGTTGTTTACCCACAAATTCTTATCTCAAATTCTCATGATGGTAAGAATAGCTTTCAATTCACAGCAGGTTTGTTTAGGTTGGTTTGTTCTAATGGTTTGGTAGTTGCCACGGAACATTTTGCTGATAAGAAAATCCGTCATATGGGTTACTCATTTGAAGAAGTTCAAGCAATTGTGTCTGAATTAGTTGAACAGCTTCCAGTCACAGTTGAGGTGATGAATAAGTTTAAGAGTACTATTTTGTCTCAAGAACAAAAAGTAGAGTTCGCTAAAAGGCTCTTGAAACTCGTTTTGAGAAAGTTAATGAAAATCAAAATATTATTAAAGACTATGGTATCAATATTGAAGAAGTTCTCAAACCGACTCGCAAGGAAGATGAGGGGAATGATTTGTGGAATGTATTTAATGTACTCCAAGAAAAAATGATTGATGGAGATTTTGAATATATTAGTGGTGTTAAGCTTCGTAAAGCTCGTCGTGTTAAAAATTTCAAACAAGATTTGAAAATTAACAAAGAGTTGTATGAAATCGCTTCTCAATTTATTTGAGATTAATATATATGCCATGTTGTTTGAGGGGGAGGTAAAGTGCCTCCCCCAATAACAAAAAAAGAAAAAAATGAATAATAACTATAAAGATATTGTTGACGCTGTTTTAAATGAAGCTAACAAGTATGGTCTTGTAACAGAAGTTAGATCAACAGCAATAGCCTTTATGCTTGAAAACCCAGCTTTAGACTCAGGCTCAGCTTATATTATGGCTGGTCAAGAATGGGATATTTGGTAAAAAATTTAATACTTATAATAGATATGAAAAATTTGTTTGTTGTTATGGCCATTGTGGGTCTCATGGGATGTGGGAACCAAGGCGAATGTGAAAACTGTGAAGTTGCAGCCCAAGACTCAACTACTCATGTTGCACCTGTTGATTCTGTTCATGAGTTGCTCAACTCACTCGAAACTCTCCCAACAGAAACTTCAGAACCAGCCCAGTAATGGGCTCTAGGTGAGGTGGCAGAGTGGTCTATTGCGGCGGTCTTGAAAACCGTTGTACTGCAAGGTACCGGGAGTTCGAATCTCTCCCTCACCGCCTAAAGGAAGATTGCCAGAGTGGTTAATGGAGCGGTTTGCTAAACCGTCATCAAGAAATTGGTGCGTTGGTTCGAATCCAACATCTTCCGCCCGAACGAAGCAAATAACGGATGCCTAAGTGGTGGAATGGTAGACACGCTGGTCTTAGGAACCAGTGCCGAAAGGCGTGAGAGTTCGAGTCTCTCCTTAGGTACTAATTTTTTAAACTTAACCATTAATGTTATGGAATTTCATGTTTCAGATAGGTTTACAGTAGAAGGTAAACAAAAAGTAGCTTTAGTAGATATTGATGAAACAATATGTTTCTACCCAGAACAGAGAAGATATGATTTATCTGTTCCTAATAAAGAAAATATAGCTAAGATAAATAAACTTTATGATGAAGGTTGGAAAATAGTTTATTGGACAGCCCGAGGCTCTACTTCAGGTAAAAATTATAGAGAACATACTTTATCTCAACTCAATGAGTGGGAATGCAAATATCATGAATTAAAATGTGGGGATGAAAAGCCCCATTTTGATTTAGTAATAGATGATAAAGCCAAAAGAATAGAAGAATTATGAAATTTAGAACAGTTGATGGAAAACCGGTAAATCCCGTCATCTATACAGCTAAAATGATAGGCAGTGATCCATTTATAGAAGTCCATATAGGAACGGATTCTCAACGTTATGGGCAAGAAATTATATATGTTACTGCTATAGCTTATCGTTATCCCAATAATGGAGTTCATTATATTTTTCAAAAAAGTGTTCTTCCACCTACTAAGGACAATTGGACACGATTGTGGAAAGAAACTGAGTTTTCTTTAGAAATAGCTAACTTAATAACTGAGCATATGCCTAGTATTAAGGTTGAAATAGACTTAGATTATAATAATGACGAGTTTTATTTTAGTAATAAATTAGTTTCAGCAGCTAAGGGGTGGGTCACATCTTTAGGTTATAGAGCTAACATTAAACCTGTTAAACAAATAGCTACACGAGCTGCTGATTATCATTGTAAATAATATTTATAATTAACATGCCTATTGATCCTGATAAGGTTTTTGATCTGTTTGGAGGTAAGGGAGGATTAGATCCTAAGGGGCCGGATTATACTAGCCCTACTTCTTTACCTAAGATAGATTATAATGATCCTTTAACTATGCTTAAAATGTTTAAGAAGATGATTATGAATTATACTTCTTATAATAAAGGATTAACTTTGATGTTTAAACAAGTTGATCCTAAATTAGATGTTAAGGAAATAGAAAGGGCAGGTGAGGCTATGTTATATGAAAGAGCTTACACTTACATAAGTAAGTTTAAAGTAAAAGATAAAAAGTCCCAAGAAGTCTTAACTTCATACATGGACGGTGAATTAGAAGTTGCCTTTAAATTAGCCATTAAACACTTTGAAGAAATTGAGGAATATGAAAAATGTGCCCTCCTAAAAAAAATTTTTGACCTTTCTTTAAAATAAATTGGCCTTCCCTAAAAGGTTTATTAACTTCAGATTAAATAAAAAAATAAATAATTTTTAAGAAATAAAGGAAAAGAAATGAGACAGAGAGAGTATATAAATAATCAGTTAGATAAGTTAGAAGCTAAAATGAAGCATATAGATTTTTATGCCTCTAGAAATGACCTAGACAATATTAGAATTGTCTTAGCAGAGTGTTTGGATCAATTAGGAGAAGTTAGAGCCTCAGTTGAACGTGAACCTCTTAGTCCTGAAGAACTTAATCGTAAATAAAAAATGTTAACAGCTGAGCAGATTCAAAAGAATTGGGAGATTTTTCTCAACAACATTGGGGTTTTTATTTCTGGAGATCGTAAACAGAAATTACTTGATTTTTATAAAGAGTATGAGGATCGTATTATTATGATGCCTGCAGCTCATAAAAAAGAATACCATAATGCTTTCCCAGGTGGTTATGTAGATCATGTTAATCGTGTAGTAGATTGTGCTATTAAATTAGCTAATGTTTGGCAACAAATGGGAGTAGATATGTCTACATTCACTATGGAAGAATTAATATTCTCAGCTATTAACCATGACTTAGGTAAAATAGGAGATGAAGAACATGAAGCTTATATCCCCCAGACTGATCAATGGAGAAAAGATAAGTTAGGAGAAACATATCAACATAGTGAAAAATTAGCTTTCGCTTCTATCCCTGACCGAGGATTATATCTCCTCCAGGCTCATGGTATTAGATATACCTTTAATGAAATGTTAGGTATTCAGACCCATGACGGTTTATATGATGAAGCTAATAAAAAGTATCTAATTAACTTCTCCCCAGCTACCAAACCTAGAACTGCTCTCCCTTATATTCTCCACCAGGCTGATTTAATGGCAGCCCGGATTGAATTTGAAAAAGAATGGCTTCCAACTTTTAAAGGAACTAAGGTTGAGGATAAAAATGAAAATTTTACCTTAACTAAGGAAAAAAAGACTCCTGTTAAACAAAAAGCTTTAGGAAGTATTAAAAGTGAAAGTTTAAAAAATCTATTAGATAATCTATGACTATTATAATAATTAGTATATTAGGTTGTTTGGTCGTGATCTTAGGATTCACGACCTTCAACCTTCTAAAGAAAAATGAAAAACAAGAAGACATCTTAGCAGGATATCAAAACTATCTTGACAGCCTCTCCAGAATTGTTGAGTTTGCTGATGAAAAAATCAAAACTATAGATAGTAAAGGTATTTTTAAAACAGATGATGAAGTAGGTTTTATATATGAAGAAATAAAAAACCTACAAAAGGTTTTATCAAATTTTAGAATAGATAAATTATGATAAAAGAAGTAACTGAAAAGAAGAAAAAACCATCATCAAATAATTACTTTACTCAAGAAACTGAGGATGCTATAGTGGCCTATAATAAGGCCACTTCCACTGATGAAAAAGAAAAAATTTATCATAGGCATATTCATTATGCTTTTTTTAAATTAACCGAAAATATTATCCATACTTTTAAATTTTATTATACTGAAGTAGATAATATTGAAGATTTACAACATGAGATTATAACTTTCCTCCTCCAAAAAATGCATCTGTTTGATCCCAGTAAGGGAGCCAAAGCATATTCTTATTTTGGAACAATAGTTAAAAGGTATCTCATTATCCAGAATACTAAAAACTATAAGAAAAGAGTTGATAAAGCCCCAGTTGAGGAACTATATAAAGACTTAAATCATTCCTATGAATTAGGTACTCCTTTAAATCAGGCTGATTATATCTCAGATTTCATAGATCAATATGTAGAATATTGCTCTGAAAGAATTTATGAATTATTCCCTAAAGATAAAGATGCTCAAGTAGCAGATGCTATTTTAGAAGTATTCAGAAAAAGAGAGAATATAGATATTTTTAATAAAAAAGCTCTTTACATCTATATTAGAGAAATGATAGATGTTAAAACCCCGCATATAACCCGCGTAGCGGATCGGTTAGGTGAAATATATAAGGAACAATATATCTTTTATTTAGATAACGGATATACCAATTTTTAACCAAAGTATATTTATCATCATGGGTAAGTTTGATAAAAAAATATTTGGTAAGGTAACTTTCTCTAATCTTTTAGAAGAAATTTATAACAACCAAAAAAAGAAAGAAGAACAAATCTCAGTTCTGATTCAAGAACTTAAACCAATGGTTCAAGAAATTGGTGATGCTACTCTTATAGTTCCTTTGATTAAAGAATATCTTGAAATAGGAGTTAAGAATGATGAAGCCTTAATTAAAATGGCTACCATTGTCCAGCGATCTATGCAGGCTGAAGAAGGAGGAGATTCATTTGGGATGTCTGAAGCTGAAAAGCAACAGTTATTAGATGAAGTAAAAAAATATAACGAAGACAAGGGTAAAAAATAATGGCTAGACCAACATATGGTTTATCAAGTTTATCTAAAAATGCTTTAAGCCCCTTCAGTAATCCTGTTAGTCTTAAAGATAAGATAATAACTTCTAAAAGAGTTAAGGATATAATCTTAGATCAAAATCATCCTAAATTTTATGAATATGGAGAATGGGCTTCTATAGGTTTAGTTTTTGTTGAAGATACAACACAACCTACAATAGAAGAAAATTTTATGACAATTTATCCTTTGTTATCAAATTTGAAATTTTACCCATTAATTAATGAAATTGTAACAGTTATTTCTTTACCCTCAACTGAATTAGAAACTGATCCTAACTCTTCTAAATTTTATTATCTCCCTCCTCTTAATGTATGGAATAGTCAACATCATAATGCTATACCTGGAACTTCAAATTTACCTCCATCACAGCAAAAAGATTATCAACAAACAGGGGCAGGAAGTGTTAGAAGAGTAACAGATGGGGGAACTGAGATAGATTTAGGAAAAACTTTTATAGAACAATTAAATATAAATTCACTTCAACCCTTTGAAGGAGATTATATACTAGAAGGTAGATTTGGTAACTCTTTAAGATTTGGAAGTAGTCAAGGAAAAGATCCTATAACTAAAATTAGAAATGGACAAGGTCCTCAAACTGATGAAGGTTGGACAACCATAGAAGAAAATATTCAAGAAGATAAAGCTTCCATATACCTAACTTCAACCCAACAAGTTCCTCTCCAACCTAATACTTTTAATTACAATTCATACTCTACAGCTCCTGAATCTGTTAACCAATATTCTAAACCTCAAATATTACTCAACTCAGGTAGAATTGTATTAAATTCTAATCAAGATCATATCCTATTAAGCTCAGCTAAATCTATTAATTTAAACTCTCAAGATTCAGTTAATATTGATAGTAAAAATAAAGTAGTTATTAATTCCCCTCAAATTTTATTAGGAGACAAATCAGCTACTGAACCTTTATTGTTAGGTAATAAAACAGTTGATTTATTAAGAGATGTGTTAACATCTTTTCAATCTATATTAAATCAACTCCAAATTCTTCAAAGTCTTCCTCCTGGAGCTCCTTTTGCTCCTCTTAATATTCAAGCCGCTATATCAAACCAAACTATTAGTAAAGCTTTAGCTAGTTTAGAAACTTTAAAATCATTTAATAATAAAACAATATAATGGCTAATTGTGGTAGAGACTTTTTATCTGAATTTTTACAAAAAGTAGCTATTAAAATAGCTGAGATTCAACAAAAAATTCAAGAAAATATTGATTCTCTTAAAGAAGAATATTTTCCTAAAGAAGCTATAAAATTAGCTGAACAAGCCAAACAAATCCAAGACCCAAAAGCTAGAAAAGAATTTCTTGAACCTTATATTGAAGAAGCTAAAAAATTCTGTCCTTCAAAAGAATCACTTTTAATTTTAATAAATAAAAGAAACGCTTTAGCTGAAGGTTTGACCCAAATCCAAGACAAAATTAAAATTAATACTAAAACTAAAGAAAAACTTGGAACCATCTCAGCCTATTTAGAAGTACCTATTAGAGTAATTAAAATCCTTCCTCTTCCTACTTCTCTTCCTTTTGTCTCAGCTGGTACTATTACAACTTTAAGTGATATTTTAAATAAACTTCAAACTAATTTAGTAAAATATCAATCTATAGCTTGTGGTTTATCCACTATTGATACTTTTGCTGTTGATGTATTAAATAAATTAAAAGAACAATTAAATATTTTAGATATTTTAATTGAATTTTGTGCCCAAAGTACAGGTATTGAATATGAAATAATTAATGATGATTTAAATCAAGATCTTACAGAAGAAGGATTTGGGACTTATAAAGGATTTACTTTTGAAATAAAATATGATGGGTTAAATCAAACCCCTTACCCTAAAAGATTCGCCCAAGCATTAGATAAGAGAAAAGTTGTTAGACTAAAAAGTGAATCTTCTTTTGCGTCTGATCCTAATGTTTTAGTTGAAGAACTCAAATTTATAATTGATACTCAAAATTTAAAAGGTGATTAACATAATATTTATAAACAATGAAGACTAACACTTTCAAATCTATAATTAAAGAAGCAGTTAGAGAAGTTATTAGAGAAGAATTAAGAGAAATTTTATTAGAAGCTGTTAAAGCTCCTAAACAAACTGTTACTGAATATACTCCTCAACCTTCTCCATCTTACTCTTCTTCCCCTTCATTAACTATGGAACAAAAAAGAGAACAGTATAGAAATATTTTAGGTGAAACCACAATGGGCTTTACTACTCAAAATGTAAACGAATTTAGACCCCAAGGAGTTATGCCTGGATCAGATCTACCCGCTGGTGAGTTAAGTATGAATCAAATAATGGGTTTAATGAATAAATAATGGCTATTAAAGTAGGAAACCTCCCAGCTATTGACCAACAACCAGCTATTGGAGTTGGTATTGGAGTTCCCTTTATTTCTACAGCCATCTCAGGCTCTGATGCTTTATTTAAAATAAATTATACAACAGCTGATCAATTAAAATCTAACATGATCAACTATTTCCTATATAGTAGAGGAGAAAGACCCTTAAATCCTAACTTTGGAAGTAGAATATATGAATTTCTCTTTGAACAAGATTCCCAATCATCTAATGAAATTCTAAAACTTTATATAGAAGATGAGATAAAAGCTCTCTTCCCAGCTGTTAATCTAAAAGAAGTCAAAATAATTTCTAACTCAGACTATAATACAATCACAGTCCAAATATTTTATTCTGTTTTCACAAGTTTAAATGAATTTATAGAACTTAATATACCATTATAATGCCATATGATTTAATAAATAGTAATAATGGGGTTAATAGAAATATTAAATATGTTAATAGAGATTTTTCTGAGTTAAGAACAAATCTTATTGACTTTGCTAAAATCTATTTCCCTAATACTGTAACTGACTTTAGCCCAGCATCTCCAGGTACAATGTTTATAGAGATGGCTGCCTATGTTGGTGATGTTATGGCCTTTTATACTGATAATCAAATCCAAGAAAACTTCACCCAATATGCTAGACAGTTTAATAATCTGTATGATTTAGCATATATGATGGGTTATAAACCAAAAGTTACTAGTGTATCTGTAGCTGATTTAGATGTATATCAAACAGTCCCTGCTATTTATGATTCTACTTTAAATCAAAATATACCTGATTTTAGATACGCCCTAATAGTACCTCAAAATATAGCTGTTAATAATACTGTATTCTCAAACACTCCTTTCTTAACCCAAGATATAGTTGATTTTAGTAAATCAAGCTCACTTGACCCTACTAACATCTCAGTCTATGAAATAGAAGGAAATCAACCTAAATCATTCCTACTTAAAAAAACAGTTAAAGCTATATCAGCTCAAATTAATACTTCAACAATAGCTATTGGAGATCCTGTTAAATATGAAACTATTGAAATTTCTAATAATAATATTATAGGAATATTAGATATAACAGATACTGAAGGAAATAGTTGGAATGAAGTTGATTATTTAGCCCAAGAAACAATATTTGAATCTGTTAAGAACACTAACCCATTCCCTGATCCTAATGCCCAATCAGATGCCTCTCAAGTACCTTATGTTTTACAATTAAAAAAAGTCCCAAGAAGATTTGTTTCTAGATTTATCAATCCTACAACTTTACAACTTCAATTTGGAGCAGGCACTACTAATGATGTTGATGAAGTTATAATACCTAATCCTGATAATGTTGGAATAGGATTACCTTCTACTCAAAATAAACTTACAACAGCATTTTCTCCTTCTAATTTCTTATTTACTAAGACTTATGGTATAGCTCCTTCAAATACTACTTTAACTATAAGATATTTAACTGGAGGAGGTTTAGGATCCAATGTACCTGCTGGCTCATTAACTAGTTTCGCTAGTAATGCTAATATAGTATTTAATAATAGTAACTTAGACTCAGTCTTAGCCCAAAACACTTTCAATTCCCTAGCGGTAACTAACCTTGAAGCCTCATCAGGGGGTACTAATGGTGATTCTGAGGTTGATTTAAGATATAATTCTTTAGCTAATTATTCTGCTCAATTAAGAACAGTGACTCAAGAAGATTATTTAGTTAGAACTTTAAGTATGCCTTCTATATATGGTTCTATAGCTAAAGCTTATATAGAACCTACTAAACTTGAAAATCTTCTCCCTGGTGAAACTCCCTCTAGTTTGGATTTATATATTTTAGCTTTTGACCAAAATAAAAATCTAACCTTAGCTCCAACAACTTTAAAACAAAATTTATCTACCTATCTTTCTCAATATAGAATTATAAATGATTCTATTAAAATTAGAGACGCTTTTATAATCAATGTAGGAGTTGATTTTGAAATCTTAGTACTACCCAATTTTAATAGCAATGAGATTTTAACCCAATGTATTAATGAATTAATAACATATTTTAATGTAAACAATTCACAGATTAATCAACCTATTTTCTTAAATGAACTTTATTTACTTTTAAATGGGATAAAAGGAGTTCAAAATGTTAAAAATATCTCTATAACTAATAAAGTAGGTGAAAGCTTAGGTTATTCTAAATATGCCTATGATATAAAAGGGGCTACAAGTAATAATGTAGTTTATCCTTCTCAAGATCCATCAATTTTTGAAGTTAAATATCCTAATTCTGACATAAAAGGTAGAGTAGTATCAATTTAATAACATGGCAATATATAAATTATTCCCCGAAAAAGACGCTACTATATATTCAGGGTACCCCCTTATGAATACTGGTTTGGATGAAATTTTAGAAGCTTCAACCTTTTATGATACTCTTAATCCTGAGGTTAGTAGATATCTTCTTAAATTTTCTCAAGATGAGATAAATGATTTATTAAATAATAAAATAGGTACAGCTTCATACCAAATTAATTTAAGAAATTTTATAGCAGACATAACAGGGTTAAACTCAGACACTACACTTGAAGTATACCCAATATCAGGATCTTGGAATATGGGCACTGGTAGATATTCAAATTCTCCCCAAGTAAAAAATGGTGTATCTTGGAAATATAGAACAACTTCTGGATCTGGAGAATGGTCTACCTCATTCACATCTTATGTTACTGCTTCTTATCCTTCAACTAACTCTGGAGGAGGAACTTGGTATACTGGTTCTACCTTAGGATTAGTTATAACAGCTTCTCAAACTTTAAGTTATTCTAGTGATAAAGATTTGAATGTTAACGTTACCAATATAGTCAAAAATTGGTATAGTTCTTCTCAAGGTGGGTTTGTTAATGATGGGTTTATTGTTAAACAATCTAACTCAAGTGAGTTTATAGCTGATCTAGATTATGTTACTACTGTTAAGTACTTTTCTATAGATACACATACTATATACCCACCATGCCTTGAGTTTAGGTGGAGAGACTATTCATTTAACACCGGATCCTCCGCTAATACTATTATAACTACTCCTAGGTTAGTTGCCTCTTTAGGAGATAATAATGGTTATTATAGATTAGATAGTGTTGAGAAATTTAGAATCAATTGTAGACCTCAATTCCCAACTAAAACATTCCAAACTGCTTCAGCTTATACTATAAATTATTATCTACCAACAACTTCTTATTACGCTATTAAAGATTTAGATACTAATGAGTTTGTTATAGATTTTGATACTAATTACACACAGATAAGCGCAGATAGTGAAAGTAGTTACTTTACTTTATATATGAATGGATTAGAACCTGAAAGATACTACCAGATTTTAATCAAAACTATAATAGGAGGTGAGACATTAATTTTAGATGATAATTACTATTTTAAAGTAGTTAACGGATGATAGACTCAGGAAGTAAAATAGATCTCATAAAAAAGCTTTATGATAAAAAAGCTTATTTGAATGTCTTTGACACTCAATTTAATGAGCTATCACAACCTACATCCCCAACTGAACCTAGTGTAACTGTAGATGAATTTTTTCAGCAATATAATGATTTATTTTATGAAATACCTAAACTAGGGGAAACTAATTCTCATGAATATCTTGTAAAACAAAGTTCAGATTATATTGGTTCAGCAGTTTTAACTGATGATATTCAAGCTCTTCTTGATGAAATTACATCCTTAAGAGAAGAAAATTTGGAATTACAAAGAAATATTATAGATTTAACAACTAACACTAATTCTTGATTATGGTTAATATAACACCTTTATCATTTACCCCTGACTCTGTCCATCAAGAATATTCTCTTAATCAAGAGGCATTAATTCCTTCAATTTTATCTTCTTCCTTATTTAACCCTGGAACTGATTATATTGTTGTCTCATTAGAAACTTTAACTGGAGATCTTCTTTATTCTAGTAGAAATGTTCGTTATGCTATAAGAGATGTCCCTAACACTATAACTCAAAAATCAACTCCTGAAGTATTAGTTTTTCCATCTGAAGACTTAGAAAATTCAAGTTATAGTGAGGGAGATTATAATATATTCTATAACTTTTATAGAACAGCCTTAGAATCTGATAAAAATTTATTCTTTATTAAGGACATATCACCTAGTAGGACTGAAGTTAGAATATCAGTTAATAGTCTAGATGATAAAAAAATTGAATCTTTATTTAATGAATTTAAAACTTTATTAGATGAAGGTTCTTATTTTAAAGATTTTTATATCAATATTGGAGATTACTACTACATAGCTGTTAATACTCAATTAGACAATTCAACTTCACCTTACACTATATTATTTAAATTATACCAACCTCTTCCTTCTGAGGTTGAATTAAATGATCAAATTCAAGTTGTATTTGAAACAGCTGAGACTTATGGCTTTAATATTAGTACTCCTATAATACCCATTAACTTTGATGAAGATATAGAGTATATTAAAGGTCCTAATTTTAATTTAAGTCTTGATGATCAAGTTAATAATTCAACTTTTGAACAAGATTATAACTCATTAACTAATACCTCATTAACTTCTTCATATAATCAAATCCAAAACATCTTAAACCAAAAAGGTGTAACTATAGATACAGATTATACAGACTTCTCCAACTTTATCCATTTTAGCTCAGCCCAACAAAGACTTTTAAACTTTGTTTATAAAGTAGGATTGATTGAAAGTTATAATAGTGATATAAACTTAATAAGAACTATTACAGGTTCTACCTCTTCTTCTTTAGCTGTAACCGCTAGTATACAAAATATACAAAATCAAATAACTGACCTTATTAAGAATTTTGACGGGTATGAAAATTTCCTTTACTACACCTCAGGAACTTATGCTTATCCTAAATCAAATTCAACTCCTCCATATATTTTACAATCAACAGGAAGTGCGGGTGTTTTAACTTGGTTGGGTAATGCCTCTTCTACAGGTATACTTTACTCAGCTTTATTATATGATGAACAAAATCAAAATTATCTATATAATACTGTACCAAAATATTTAAGAGAAGATCCTATTAACGTTGGATATGAACTCTTTATAAGTATGGTTGGTCAACACTTTGACAATCTTTATGTTTATATAGATGCTATAACTGATAGATATGATGCTGATAATAGACTAAATTATGGTATCCCTAAAGAATTAGTGGCAGATGCTTTAAGATCTATGGGTATAAAATTATACCAAAATAATTTTTCATCAGATGATTTATATGCTGCTTTCTTAGGTATTAATGGATCTGGTAGTTTCTTACCTCCCACTGGATCTGAAATAATAACTAATTATGTCACTGCTTCAAATGAACCCATTCCTTTAAATAATCTAAATTTAGAGACATATAAACGTTTATATCACAATTTACCTTATTTACTTAAGAAAAAGGGTACAGTTGAAGGTTTAAGAGCTTTAATTAATATATTTGGTATTCCTGATACTATATTAAGAATATCTGAATTTGGAGGTAAGAATAAAGATAATTCTAATGATTGGGATTATTTCCAAAACAAATTTAATTATGCTTTATATAATAGTGGATCTACTACAACTAGTAGAGTATCTGGAGACTGGAGTCTTAACACATTGTGGGGTAGTTTAAATAATATGCCTGGAGCCCTAGCCTTAAGATTTAAACCCTCATCTCTCCCTACCTCAGAAAATCATTCTTTATTATTTACAATATGGGATAATAGTAACTCTTCTAAAAGAGGATACCTAACCCTTAGTTACACTGGATCTTCATTATCTAGTGGATCATACTCAGGATCTATACCTTCTTCTTCTAAAGACTATGCTACTTTAAGATATTGGAATGAGACAAATGAGTTTATGTCAGTGGATGCTCCATTTTATAATGGCAATTGGTGGTCTGTTTTAGTAGAAAGATCTTCTACTGATATGAAACTATATGTAGCTGAAAAGATCTATGATGGTAATGACGGGTTTAAAATAGGATACACAGCTTCAGACACATACACAGGTGGAATAACTACAGGTTGGGCTACAGGTACTGCTTTTTATTTACCTAGTAGTGGATCAAGTGGGATAACTTTAGGAAGTAAAACATATTACGGGTTAACTGGGTCATTCCAAGAATTAAGACTATACTCTACAGCTAATATAACTGAAGAAGATTTTTGGGATTATACAATGAATCCGTATTCTATAGAAGCAGTTAATTATTCCTCCTCAGCTAATACTCTAGCATTTAGAGCTCCTTTAGGATCTGATTTAATAACAACAACTGGAACTAGAACATCTATCCATCCTAAAATAACAGGATCTTTTATTACTAATTCTTTTGTTGGGGGCAGTACCTATAATATTGGAACTAATCTCACATTTATCCCTCAAACTGAATTTATATATTATGACCAACCTGCTGTAGGTATAAGAAATAGAGTTTCCCATAAAATAAGACAAGAAGATAATTTACTACCCTCAGGTAATACTTTATCTCCTTATAGAAGCATTCAACAAAGATATCCCCAAAGTGAAAGTTATACTCGAGATATAAATTATGTTGAAGTAGCTTTTTCACCTCAAAATGAAATTAATGATGATATTAATTCATCAATGGGTTATTTCAATATTGGAGAGTATATTGGAGATCCTCGTCAAGTATCTGAATCAACTTATTCATATCCTAATTTAGATAAATTACGTGATTCTTATTTTAGTAAATATTTTAAAAATTATAACTGGAATGATTATATAAGACTTATCAAGTATTTTGATAATTCTTTATTTAAAATGATTAAAGACTTTACTCCTGCTAGAAGTGGTTTAGCCACCGGAGTAGTCATTAAACAACATTTACTTGAAAGAAATAGACAAAGACCAGCCCAAATAAACACATCAACATCTGATGAAAACTTTAGCGGATCTATAGATACAGCTTTTATTGAAGGAGGTACAGGTGGAATATTTAGTGAGTATAATGATCTACCACTCTCAATATCTAGTTTTGTGTCTGGTACTAGATTTGCCCCTTCATACTCCCCATCCACATTTGTTAATATATTCTCTGGATCTAACTATTTAACAGTTGATGGTATATTCTATACAGAACCTAATAGAGGCAACATAGGCCTCTTACCAGGAGTAGCTGCAAAATATGATCCACCCTTAACATTTGTTTTTGAAGCTTCTGAATTTACTGATGGATTAATTGCTACAGCTTCATTGTCTTCTTCATTAAGAGGCACTATTGAATCTTTAAACTGGGCTGGCCCAGCTGGCTCTTCTCCAGTATCTAATATTTCTGTAGTTACTTTTTCAACTATTTTTCCTTTAGAAGGAGAGATATTTGAAATTTTAGTCAAATCAACAGGATCAGCCTCAACCTCAGGACAATTCTACAATACTTCTCTCTATTGCTTATCAATCCCTACTTCTTCTTATATTACATCACGATCAGGGACAACTGTTAATTATTTCCCATACACTACCTATCCCTCATCTAATCCTTTAGAAAATTATCAAGTTTGGGATGAAACTATCTCCACTAAATTGGGAGATACTACATTAACTCATACAACTGAAGATGAATTTTATAATGGGGAATTAAAAGGTACAGAATATGAAGTCACTAACGGGGAATTAGGTATAATTTTAGATACCTCTCTTGAAAATTCCATAATAGCTTATTATGGTCAAGTATACAAATACTTAGATTTTAATACTAAACCTGGAAATATAAATAGAATGGCTTATATCACAGATAGTGATAGTCGTAATTCTAATATTATAGGATTTTTATTTGTAAATGAAGCTAGTGATATAGATGAAAATCCTGTTGATTTAGCTCCTTATTTAAGCTCACTCAAATTTGGAGATATCCTACAATTAAGAACTTCTGGAGATGATCAAATATTTGAATATATTGTAATATCCTCTACACCATATACCTACCTAAGCTACCCAGGCCATCAAGTTATTATTACTCCACAAAAAGCTACAGGTGAATGGGATGATTTAGGGGCTGAATTTAAGAATTTCTCAGTTGAATGGATATATGATCCAACTATTACAGATATCCAAAATGCTATTAAGGATAATGAACCTTTACAAAATAATGCGGTTATTCCTAAGTATTCAACCATTTATCATGATGCTGATTATTCAACTGGTTTAATTCCAACTAACTTTATTCTTTTAGCTAGTGGGACAGCTGATTATGCTCCAATTCAAGATTCAAATTATACAGCAACAGGTTGGGCTAATAGTAGATATAAAGGAAGTAAAGTATGGTCAACAGATTTCAATATTTAAGATAAATTATGCCAACATCACCAAATACTGATTATTTATCAAAAGAACTAGGCAATAACCGCAGTGGGGTCTTAGGAGGACTTCCTGTTGCTGAACAAAACCAAGACTATTTTTTAGTTTTTAAAGGAGCTGGTGGAACTGGCCCTGAAATAATAGATAATACAGCTTATTTTATTCAATATATTGTAGACTCTGAAGGTAATGTTGATAAACCATCTCAAGGATCTATAGCTAGATTAAATCTACTTCAAAACTTCCCAATAGGAAAAACCACCACAGTTAGAATAGACAACGCTTCAGGTATTAACACCCAATTGGATGGTGATCATACTATAACTGGAGTTGGGGTTCAACAACCTATTTTATATACTCAATATGGTATTCCTTCTTCTAGTTACACTAGATCTATATCATTTATAACACCTGTAGATGTCCCTGGGGGTTCTATTGTAGCTCAAAATGATATTTTAGGAAGTATGACCAAAACATCATTTTCTTTTAATAGTTCTTCTTACGCTACTATTACCAATTATAATTCTATAACACTATTTCCTATTAGTGGAGCTAACTTCACTACAGCTTCAGGACGTTATAACATAACCCAATCTGCTATTACAGACTTAAATTATATTACTTTTAGAGTAGCTTATAGTATTAGCAACAACAATGCTAGAAACACAAATGTATCTGTCCAATTAATAGGAGGAGGAAGTGGGATATATTATACTGATACCTTTACTATAAACAGCTTATCTAGCACTATAAGAAGTTTTGATGTTAATATTTATGATACTGACTTTTATCGTGAGTATTTTAATATTAGAGCCGCTGTCAGTGATGATGTAACTATAAATTATCTTACCCTAACCATTCCTAGTACTAACCCAAATCCCGCTTCTAGAACTCAAACTACTTTTTGGTCAACTGGGAGTAACAGTGATATAACTTGGTTAACAGCTTCTTATTATCTATCAGTAAATTATGGTAATACTCAAGACACTTCCAACTTCCCAGGCACAGGAGGATCTTTTGGTTTATCTCCTATTAAAACTCCATTTACTCTCCAATCAGGAGATAGAATAAGATTTGAATATAATTCTAGTAAAGATTACTATATCTATGAAGTGATATCACCTGATGAAGATAGTGATGGTTATTTAAAAATAAAATTAAATAAAACTTTGTTATCTAACACTATATTAGATAATTTTATTATTCATAGAGTAGACAATACAAGTATTAAATATATAATATTAGATGTGGCTAAAGATCCAACAGTAGACAATCCTGAAAATCCATTCACAGGAATAATATTACCTAAATATCCTTCTGAAAAACTTAAAAATAATTTAGGAAATATCTTGTCTAAGTTAAAACAAGAAGGTATAATAGAAAATTAAAATTTAATATATTTATCACATATAATTACAAATAATGGGATACTTAAATAATTCTGTCGTAACAGTAGACGCTATATTAACTAATAAAGGTAGAGAATTATTAGCTAGAGGTGATGGGTCTTTTAAAATTACTCAATTTGCTCTATCTGACGATGAAATAGATTATACTTTATATAATCCTACCCATCCTTCTGGTAGTGCTTACTATGGCCAAGCCATAGAAAACATGCCCCTACTAGAAGCCTTCCCAGAAACAACTCAGAACTTAAGATATAAATTAGTTACTTTACCTAGAGGAACAGCTAAAATGCCTATTCTTGATATTGGGTACGCTTCTATCACTTTAAAACAAGGAGCTTCTTTAGCTATTACACCACAAACTCTTAACTATTTAGGTGCTAATCAAGTTTATGAGGCTAGCGGTTATACAGCTACTATAGCGGATGTTAGAACATTAAATACATTTAACGGAGTGGGTATCCAAACATCTGAAGCTACAGCTTTAAATCAAACTCAAACTTTAGGTACTAATGTATCTAAAACAGTTGTTGGAACAACAATTAACTTAACAGCTACAACTGTTAATACATTATTTGGTTCTAATACTCAACTTTATACTACATTACAAATTGTTGGTAGAGACAGTGGAGCTAGAGTAACAATTCCTGTAATAATTACCAAAACAGCTTAATATAAAATATGTCATTTAAAAGATTAGACCCCGAAGATTTTCTAATTAGTGCTGACTCAATAACAGCTGGAGCTTGGACAGGTAATAGTCCTACTCTAAGTAAATTCTTTACTTCATCAGTTCAAGTAGCTGGAGCTAGTGGAAATTATTATGTTAGTGTATATCAAACTGGATCCACTCTAGATGAAGCTGAAGTTCAATTTAATATAGCTTTTGGTAATGAAAATGGATTAGGATCAGTATTATATGATTCTGGTATTAGTGGAAAATCTCCTTCATCCACAGTATATGGACAATTTCAAAATATTGTCTTAGGAGATGAAAATAATAGTTTTGTTTTTGGAACAACTACCCCTGTAACTCAAAGTTTTTACGCTATTACTATTAACAGATCAAAATATAAAGGAAACATCTTCCCAGGTACTTTAGAACTTAGACTCAACTCAGCTAGTAGTACAAGATATTTAACAGACAATAGTAACGATACATCAGTTGTAACATTTAATGAAGCTGGAAGAGTCTACCAAATAGTTAGTGGCACCGCTGGTAGAGCTACAGGGACAGGATCCACCAACTCAGGTTCATACGGCTTATTCCTCCCAGATATTGGAACTATTTTATTAAATGCCTCAGCTTTAGATTTATCTTTTGCTAATGGGGGTATAGGTTTAGCTACTAGTTATGCTTCAAATACAGCTGGCAACAACCCAGGTAGATTATACACAGCACTTTCAGGAGCAGGATATTTTAATTTAAATAGTCAAGAAAATGTTACTTCAGACTACATCTTTATAAGAGCTAGAAACTCAGAATTTAATTACTCTGAAAACCCATCATTTATTTCAGGATCTACAGGTGAAGTATTATATGATGATTTTATAAATGCTCCCCAAACCTTCATTACAACTGTAGGTTTGTATAATGATGCTAATGAATTATTAGCTGTAGCTAAGTTAAGTAAGCCTCTTAAGAAAGATTTCACCAAAGAAGCTCTTATTAGAGTTAAGTTAGACTTCTAATGAATGAGTTACTTAAAAAACCTCACAAGTAATGATGTAATTGTAACACCGTTTACAGTTAATAAGACTTTTTCTGGTACAGAGTATTACTCATATTTTACAGGTTCAAACTCAACTTATCCTTCAGTAGGAGGTGATGAAGGTACAGCTAGTGCTGCTTTAGTTTATAATTCTATAAAACAATTATATTATACTAACTATATCTCAGGTAGTAATGGTTTAATATCTAATGCGGCCACAGCTTCATTTAATTCTGATGGTACTATAACAGGCCCTACTTACACAACAAACTATATAAATTCTCTACCTAATACCACAGGATCTTTAAGGTATTATGTATCTAATGGAAATATTGGAGTTGTATCAATACCATCAAAATATTATGGTAATTATATTCAACCCAACTCCCTTCAAATAATAATATCAGCTAGTTCTATCCCTTCAGGTTCTTATAGGGATGATGGAGAAGGAAATATAATATCATCTTCAACTCATGCTGGTAATATCATATATGAAGATGGAATCCTAATTTTCACAGGAACAGGTAGTGGAATAGGAACAATCTTCTCAGCTACCAATATTGAATTCCAATCTTCATTGGATATATATGAAACCCAATATAAATGTACTATTAGAGCTAATGAGTATAATTACTCACTAAATCCCTCATTATTAAAAAGTGGTTCAATAAATACTTATAAGGATTTTGTAACAGGATCAGATTTTTCACCTTATGTCACTACTATAGGATTATATAATGAAAATCAAGAATTATTGGCTGTAGGTAAACTAGCTCAACCTTTACCTACATCACAAACAACAGATACAACAATATTAATAAACATTGATAGATGAATTGGTTATATTATGAAGATGAGATTGTTAACATATCACAATTTCCTAAAGGAACATATGGGTTTATCTACAAGGTAACCCATATTCCTTCTAATAAAATATATATTGGTAAAAAAGTACTTTACCATAATCAAAAGAAAAAACTTACTAAAGCTGAACTAGAATTATCAACTGGTAGAGGTAGAAAATCTCTATACAAAATAATTCAAAAAGAAAGTGATTGGAAAACCTATTACGGTTCTCAAAAAGATATTAAAGAATATATTACCCAAGGTAAAAAAGAAGAATTTAAACGAGAAATTATTCAATTTGTAAATAATAAAAAGTTATTAACTTACTTTGAAACCAAATGGTTATTCATAAATGGAGTATTAGAATACCCAGATATGTTTTATAACGACAATATTTTAGGTAAGTTTTATAGAAAAGATTTTGATACCCAAGAGTAGTTTTATATCTTTATACTTTGATGATTAATCACATCCTAGTAACTCTAGTTGATTCTGTCTTAGGGCAAGGTAAAAAAACATCAAATGGTAACTACGCTTATCATTGTCCATTTTGCCATCACCATAAACCTAAGCTTGAAATAAACTTTACTGAAAATAAACAAGGACATAATCCTTGGCATTGTTGGGTTTGCAATACAAGAGGAAAAACTATAGTAGGATTACTTAAAAAAACAGAAGCCTTACCTGAAAAAGTAGCTGAAGCTAAATCTTATACTAGGAGTGGATATGAAGTAGAAGAAACAGTTGTTAAAAACCAACTCAACCTACCAGAAGAATTTACTCCTTTATATCCTACCCCAACAGGTATTTCTGCCAAACATGCACTTTTTTATTTAAAAAAGCGAAATATAACAATTGAAGATATTATTAAATATAATATTGGATACTGTGAGTTTGGAGAGTATGCTAATATGATTATTATTCCCTCTTATAATTTTAGAGGTGAACTTAATTTCTTTGTGGGTAGAAGTTTTGAAAAAGAATCATATAGAAAATATAAAAATCCTTCTGTTTCTAAAGATATTATACCCTTTGAACTTTTTGTAAATTGGGAATCGCCAATAATACTATGTGAGGGTCCATTTGATGCTATAGCTATTAAACGTAATGCCATTCCATTATTGGGAAAACATATCCAAAACAACTTAATGAAAAAAATTGTCTCATCCAAAGTTAAACAAATTTATATAGCTTTAGATCAAGATGCTCAGAAAGATGCTTTAGGATTTTGTGAACAATTTATGAATGAAGGTAAAGAAGTTCACTTATTGGAAATGAATGGTAAAGATCCATCTGAAATAGGATTTAATTCATTTTTAGATATATTACATAAATCTCAACCCCTAACTTTATCTGGGTTACTAACTAGAAAATTATTAACATGAGTAAAATAAAAAATTCTTATGGTCGGATATTAGAAATATCTGATGATCATAAGCAAATAACACTTCCTGATTCAAGATATTATAGACGAAATGGTAAGTATTATCCTTCTATAACATATGTTTTACAATACTATCCCAAAGGAAAATATTTTGAAGACTGGCTAAAACAAGTTGGATTTTCAGCAGACCATATAGTTCGAAAAGCAAGTGAGGAAGGCACTCAGGTTCATGATATGATTGAAAATTACCTCAATGGTAAAGAATTAACTTTTTTAGATGAATATGACAATCCTAAATATAACCCAGATGTTTGGCAAATGTTTATTAAATTTGTTGACTGGTGGGAGGAATATAAACCAACT
>Ga0172367_10002649_pt1 | contig 24271 bp, 19 predicted proteins | sample Lak10m_FD_114542 | JGI IMG/M metagenome (GOLD analysis project Ga0172367, IMG submission 114542) | Freshwater microbial communities from Kabuno Bay, South-Kivu, Congo - kab_022012_10m | ecosystem: Environmental > Aquatic > Freshwater > Lake | place: Democratic Republic of the Congo: South-Kivu... | reverse complement strand
TTACCGAGTTCTGGTTGCCAAGGCGCTGGCCATGGCGCGGAGCGGGTCCGCGGCCTCGCCGAGCGGTGCCAGCGCGGCAAGCGCCTCCGACAGCAGGCGCTCCACGTGCCGTCGGCTCTCGTCGAGGCCGAACACGCCGGGGTAGGTCATCTTCCCCGCGTCCCGGTCCTTGCCGGCCGCCTTGCCGAGGTGCTCGGTGGACTGGGTCTCGTCGAGGATGTCGTCGACCACCTGGAACATCAGGCCCATGGCCTCGCCGTAGCGGGAGAGCGACGCGAGCCGTGCCTCGTCGGCGCCTCCGCAGAGGGCGCCCATCCGACATGCGCAGCGGATCAGCGCGCCGGTCTTGTTGTCATGGATGAGGCGCAGCTTCGCCGCGGCGTCGGGCGTCCCGGGGAAGCCGCCGAGCGTGTCGTAGACCTGCCCGGCGATCATCGCCGTGGTGGCGGACGCCAGTTCGCGGGCGATGTCCGCGGGGCGCCGGCGCGAGCCCAGCGCCACCTCCACCGCCACCGACGTGAGCGCGTCGCCCGCGAGGATCGCCAGCGCCTCGCCGTGCGCCCGGTGGGTGGTGGGGCGGCCGCGTCGGAGGTCGTCGTTGTCCAGAGCCGGCAGGTCGTCGTGCACCAGGCTGAAGCAGTGGATCATCTCCAGCGCGATGGCCGCGGGCATGGCATCGGCGCGGTCGCCGCCCACCGCCTCGCACGCGCGCAGCGTGAGGAGCGGCCGCACGCGCTTGCCGCCGCCGAGGGTGGCGTACTGCATGGCCTCGCGCAGCCTCGGCGCCAGAAGGTGGCGTTCGATGGCCACCTGGAGGGCGGCCTCGGCCTCGGAAACGAGCTGCGTGTCCGTTGCCGCCGTCTGGAGAGCGCTCATCGCGCCGATTGTAGCGGAAACCGTATGATTCCCCGCCTCGGGCCGTGCGCCCGTCACCCGATGCTCGACCACTTCTGGACCATCATGCACAAGGGCGGACCGGTCATGTGGCCGCTCCTGGCGCTGAGCGTGGTGTCGATCGCGCTGTCGTTCGAGCGCGCCCTCTACTGGATCCGCCAGAACGGGCCGGCCGCGCGGCGCGGGTTCGTGGCGCTGATGGACTCGATGCGCCGCGGGGACCAGGCGCGTTCGCAGGCGCTGTCGGAGACCTCCGAGTCGGTGTACGCGCGGGTCGCGCGCGCGCTCCTTGCCGACGGCGCGAGCGATGCCGTGGCGGTCGGCGCCGTGGAGACCGAGCGCATCCGGATGGACCGGTTCATGGCGACGCTGTCGACCATCATCACCGCGGCGCCGATGCTGGGGATCCTGGGCACCGTGACCGGCATCATCACGAGCTTCGACCTGCTCTCGAGCGGGCAGGCCATGGTCGATCCGCGCGCGGTGTCGGGCGGCATCTCCGAGGCGCTGGTGGCCACGGCCTCCGGGCTGGTGGTGGCGCTCCTGTCGCTGTTCCCGTACATGGGCTTCGGCGCGCTGCGCGAGAACACGCTCGGCCGCCTCGAGACCATGATCGCCGTCGCGCAGCTCTCGTTCGGCCCGGCGCCGCCGGGCCGCGCGAAGGCTCCGGCCCGCGAAGGCACCCCCGAACCTGCGCCGGCCGGCGTGGCGTGACCCGCGTTCCAGACCGCGCGCTGCAAACACATGGCGAGCAACCTTCCGAGCGGGCGAATCAGGCTGAAGTGGCTCGGATCGGGCCGTGAGCCGGTGGAGCTGGACGCTCCCGCGCCGGGGGCCGTGGTCGTGCTCGGACGGCCATCGGCGTCCGGGCCGGCGCCCGACGTACCGCTGAATGACCCCTCGGTGTCGCGCCGGCACGCGGAGCTCTCGGTCCGCGACGGCGCGTGGTGCATGCAGGGCCTCGGGAAGGCGGGCACCATCATCGACGGCGCGCTGGCCGCCGCGGGAGTCTGGGTGCAACTGCGCCACGGTGCGGTCATCCAGGTCGGGCCCTACGGATTCCAGGTGGACCTCGGCCGCGCCGCGACGTCGCACGCGTTCGAGACGATCGGCTTCGCCGACGACGCCGACAGCGTGCGCGCGGTCCGCGTGCCGGCGGCGGAGCTCGAGCGCATGGCCGAGCTGCGCCTCTCGCAGCTCGCCGCGGCAAGCGACGCCATCGGCGGCGCCGACTCGGCGGAGTCCGTGCTCGCGGCGGCGGCGCGCGTGCTGGTGGAGTCGCGCGACTTCGAGCGTGCCGCCGTGGTGGCGGCCGTGGAGGACGGCGGCGAGGTGCGGTACGAGACGGTTGCCGTGGCGCCCGATGCCGCCGCGCTGCAGGGCGGCTCGCTCAGCCGCACGCTGCTCGGCGCCGCCCGCGCGGCGGGGCAGATGGTGCAGATGGAGGATGACCTGCGGTTCCGGGCCGCCGAGAGCATGATCGGCACCAACGCCGCCGTGTGCGCGCCCGTCACGTCGCGGCAGGGAGTCACGAGGTACCTCCTCTACGCCGATTGCCGTTCCGGCGGCCGGCCCGGCTCGGCCGCCATCCCGTTCGCCAACCTCGTGTCCCGGCTGGCGGGCTCGGCGCTGGTGGCGGTCGAGCAGCGCCGGATGATGGGAGACCTCGAGCAGGCGCGCGTGGTGCAGCAGCGGCTGATGCCGAAGGAGGAGGGCCGCTGCGGGCACGTCTCGTGGAGCCTGTTCAGCCGCGCGGCGGACACGTGCGTGAGCGGCGACTTCTTCTCCATCATCGAGGCGCCCGACGGCCGCGTGGTGGCCGTGATCGGCGACGTCGCGGGCAAGGGTGTCGGCGCCGGGCTGGTGATGGCGGCCGCGGTGACGCACCTCGACGGCACCGTCCGCGTGGGGCTTCCCATCGAGCGCTCCATGACCGGGGTCAGCGACTACTTCGCGCGGCGGCAGAGCTTCGAGGTGGCCACCGCCGGGTTCATCACCGCGCTCGGCGTGGAGGTGCATCCCGACGGCCGCTGCCGTGCCGTCGACGCGGGTCACTCATACGCGGCGCTGGTGCGCGCCGACGGAACGGCCGAGCCGATGGCATTCCCCAACGGCGCCTTCTCGACCGGCTGGGTCGAGGGCACCGAGTACTCCGCCGACGAGTTCCGGCTCGGCGCGGGCGACCGGGTGGTGCTGTTCTCCGACGGCATCGCCGAGCAGACCGGGCGCGACGGCGCCCGGCTGGCGGCGTCCTACGCGGAGGATCCCTCGGCGGTGCTGGCCGCGCTGCGGGGAAGCCGCGGTCCCGAAGACGACGTGCGCCGGCTCCGCGAGCTGCTCGTGCGCCACGCCGCGGGCCGCCCCTGGGAGGACGACGTCACGGTGGCGAGCATCGCGTTCGTCCCCTCGTGACGCCGTGCGCTTCGCCCGGGCGGGCGCCCGCGGTCAGTCGTCGCTGTGCGTGAAGTCGCCGCGGTCGGCGGCGTCGATCCACATGCGCATGTCCATCAGCGCGCCGATGCTCATGCTCTCGGTGGACCCGTCGGCGCGGATCGCGGCGACCAGGTTGTTGTAGCGGCGCAGCGGCACCGCTTCCTGCACGCGCACGGCCAGCACGCCCGTATCCGAGACGCCCGCCTGCGGCGCGAACGAGGAGAACGGGGTTCCCGCGCCGAGGCCCTGCTGCAGGCCGGTGAACGGCTCCCACACCTGGGTCTGCGCGACGACGGGCGGCACGATCCAAGCGCACCCGGGCACGCGGTCCTCGGGGTTTGCGGTGGACTTGTAGTTGCCCACCGCGCGGTACGTGCCCGACGCGAAGACGACGAGCTCGGTGGTCCGGCTGATGCCGGCGAGCTTGGTGGCCACCAGCCCGCCCGTCAGCTGCGAGGAGGCGCTGCCCGCGCGCGTCCACGTGGAGTTCTCGAACCTCGGCACCGACACCGCGCCGTTGGACTCGTACCACCCGCCCACGTAGAGCGCGTTGTAGGAGAAGGCCGGCTGCAGGCTGATGAGGCTCGAGCGCTGGCCCACGGCGTTGGCCGCCCATGCGGGCGGGACGGCGCCGTCGTCCCAGGGCTGGCTCGGCTCGTCGCCCGGCGGGTCGGGCTGGCCGTCGCCGTCGGTGTCCTGGACGGGGACCTCGCCGTCGAGGTAGCCGACGAGCGTTCCATACGGGTTGTCCATGAAGCGCGCGAGGCGCCAGGGGTACGTCTGCGTCACCGCGCGAGGCAGCTGCCGCCCCGACGTATTGGAGTAGGTGACCTTCCAGTTGGCCTGCGCCTGCTCGTCGAGGAACCCGGGGAGCAGGTTCTCCTCGTAGTTGTTGGCGTACTGGTACCAGGCGGCGTGCACGCCGCGGAGGCCGTTGAGCTCCTTGGTCTTCTTGGCGCTGCCGAGCGCGCCGCGCAGCCCGCCCACCAGGAGCCCCATCAGGATGGCAATGATCGCCACGGTGACTAGGAGCTCGACGATGGTGAAGCCGCGGAGGGCGCGGCGGGGGGTCGGGGCGGTTGCGGTCATGGCGTTTGGTGGAAGATACGAAAAAACCGCGCAGCCGCTTCCATCATTCGCCGAGGTGTCGCGCGAGGAACGCGGTGGCCCGGTCCTTGGCATCGGACGCAAAGCGGCCGAAGCCCGCATGCTCCGCCGGAGCGCCCGTGGGCCCGTATTCGTGGAGTTCCACGTCGGCGGGGCGCGCGGACCGGGCCCGGAGCGCAGCGACGAACTCCCGCTGCCCGTCCACCGGAACCCACTCGTCGAGCGTGTTGTGCAGGGCCAGCAGCGGGACGTCCCGCCATCCGGCGAGGTGCTCGATGGGGTCCATCGCCGCCACTCGCACCGGGTCGAACATCGCGCGCGAACGCTGCCAGCGCCAGCTGCCGGTGGTGCATTCCACGACCGCCGCGCGGAAGCGGTGCGGCGCGCACAGCCGCACCAGCGTGGCCATGCCCCCGGCGCTCATCCCGCCGATCGCCATCGCACCGGGGGCGAACTCCCCCGAGGCCTCGAGTTCGGCCACCACGCCGTCGATCTCGGACGCCATCCGCTCCACCACCTCGAGCGTGCGCGCGGGTTCCTGCAGCGCGGGGTCGAGGCGCTCGCCGTGCCCGGGCAGGTCGAGCGCGCACGAGGCGATGCCCGCGCGCGCAAGCCGCAGGTAGCGGCCGGGGTCGAGTTCCTTGCTCACCGTCCGGCCATGCATCCACACGAGGAGCGGCGCGGGTCGCGCGGCGCGGCCGAGGTCGCGGTCGAGGTGCGGGTGCACCACGAGCGCGGGGACGGTGCCGCCTGCCAGCCGCACCGTGCGGGCCAGCGAGAGCACGCTCGCGGGAAGCTGGTCGAAGGGCTGCGGCACGGGCGGGGAAGGGTAGCAGCCCGTATCCTCGGTTCTGTGCAATCACGCGTCGTCATCATGGGAGGCGAGCACCGCTCGCGCGTGCTCGAGACCCCGCACGGGGCCGACACCACGCGGCCGATGACGGGCCGCGTCAAGGAGAGCATCTTCAACATCCTGCGCGGCTGGTTCGACCGCACCGTGGTGCTCGACCTCTTCTCCGGCGTCGGCACCATGGGACTCGAGGCCCTGAGCCGCGGCGCGCGCTTCGCGGTGCTGGTGGAGCGCGACCGCGCCGTGCACGAGTGCCTCGAGCGAAACGTCGCGGCGCTGGGCGTGGGCGCCCGCGCCCGCGCGGTGCAGTCGGACGCGCTCTCGCCTGCGGCGCTGGCGCACCTGCCCGCGCCGGCTGACATCGTCTTCATGGATCCGCCGTACCCGCTCGCCGAGCAGTCGAGCGGCAAGCGCAAGATCCTGGAGCAGTGCGCGCGCCTTCGCGGCACGATGGCGGACCGGGGCTTCCTGGTGCTCCGGCTGCCCTACGAGCTTGCCGAGGGCGAGCGGGCCATCCCGGGCTTCGCCGGGCCCGAGGTCCGCTCCTTCGGCGACATGCACGTGCACCTCTATTCGCCCGCACCGCTCGCGGCCGCAGCCGCGGCCCCTGCCATCGAGGACTCGCCATGAGGATCGCGCTTCAGGTGTTCCTGCTCGCCGCCGCGGCGCTTGCCGCGAGCGCGCCCGCTTTCGACGGCGCCCGCCCCGGCGAGGCCCCCTCGTTCGGCCCGCCGAGCCCTCCCGGCGGCGATGCACTCGAGCGTGCCACGTCCGAGGGCATTGACTTCCTGCTCTCGTCGCAGGAAGGCGCCGACAAGGCCGAATGGCCGTACGAAGGCGTGTACCGCGTGGGTGGCGGCATCCCGGTGGGCTATCGCGTGGGCGGCACGGGGATCGTGGCCGAGTGCCTGGTCCGGCTGCCGGGATACGCGGCAGACGCGCGGCGGCGGGATGCCGTGCGGCGCGCGTGCGCGTTCGTGTGCGGCGCGGTGCGCGAGCCGCTCCTGGACCCGGACTACGACGCCGGCTACGACGTGCGCGGCTGGGGCTACTGCTACGGGGCGCGGTTCCTGCTGGCGCTGCGGGCGCAGAAGGCGGTCCCCGAGGGCATGGAACGCGACGTGGACGGCGCGCTGCGCTGGTACCTCGATGCGATGCAGCGCACCGAGATCCCCTCCGTCGGCGGGTGGAACTACGCGCGTGCGGCCGGCATCGAGACGCCGTGCCCGGCATCGCCCTTCATGACGGCACCGTGCCTGCAGGTGCTCTTCGAGGCGCGGGCGCAGGGGCTGGCAGTGGACGCCGGGGTGGTGGAGCGGGCGCTGACCGCGCTCGCGCGCTGCCGCGCCGCCGACGGCAACTTCGCCTACAGCGCCCAGGGCCAGACGCGCGAGCCGGCGCGGTCCATGCCCGGCGCGATCGGGCGGATGGTCTGCGGCGAGACGGTGCTCCTGCGCGCGGGCCGGTCCGCGCCGGCGGAGGTCGGCGCCGCGGTGGACGACTTCCTGCAGCACTGGCGCCAGCTCGAGGTGCGCCGCAAGCGCACGGGCACGCACGTGGGCCCCTACGGCGTGGCGCCGTACTACTTCTTCTTCGGGTTCTTCCATGCATGCGATGCCGTCGAGGCGCTGCCCGAGGCGGAGCGCGCCGACCGCAGGCGCCAGCTGCAGCAGCTCCTGTGGGCCGTGCGCGACGCCGACGGCACGTGGGACGACCGCGTGTTCCCGCGCTCGCGCAGCTTCGGCACCGCGATGGCGCTGATGAGCCTGCATCGACCGGCGCTTGCCGCGCCCGCGGCGTGGCCCGATGCCCCGAAGGAGCCCGCCCGATGAGCGATGCACGGTTCGGCGTGATCATCCCGGCGGCCGGCCGCAGCAGGCGCTTCGGGCTCGGCGACAAGCTGTCGCAGGACCTCGGCGGGCGCCCGCTCCTCCTGCGCACCGTCGAGATCTTCACGCGACGCGACGACGTGGGCGCCATCGTGGTGGCGGCGCCGCCCGACGAGGTGGACGAGTTCCGCACGCGCTACGGCGCGCAGCTCGGCTTCCACGGCGCCACCGTGGTGGCCGGCGGCACGGTGGAGCGCTGGGAGACCGTCCGCAATGCGCTGGCGGCCGTGCCCGCCGAGTGCACGCACATCGCGGTGCACGACGCGGCCCGGCCCGCGGCAAGCGACGAGCTGGTGGAGCGCGTGTTCACGGCCGCGCGCGTCCACGACGCGGTCATCCCCGGCGACCCCGTGTCGGCAACGCTCAAGCGCGTGTCCGAGGAGTACGTCGATGCCGAGGAGGGCGACGCCGTCGCGGACCTGATCCTCGGCGACATCGCCGACAGCACCAAGGTCCGCGGCCGGAGAGTGGAGGCCACGGTGCCGCGCGAGCGGCTGGTGGCGGTGCAGACGCCGCAGGCGTTCCGCGCGGACCTGCTGCGGCGCGCCTACGCGCAGCCCGGGCTCGACGGCGCCACGGACGATGCAGTGCTGGTCGAGCGCCTCGGCGCCGAGGTCATCGTGGTGGACGGCGATCCCCGCAACGTCAAGGTCACGACCCCGGGGGACCTTGCCCTGGTCCGCGCGCTCCTTCGGAAGTGACGCCGGTGTCCCCGATGGTCAGCTCGGTCCTGCGGGGCCGCGGCTTGGGGCCGCACGCGCCGCAGTCCTCGGACCTCCGCCCCGGGAGGAACGGGCGAGCCACGAACCACAGGCCCGCGAGCGCCGCGGCGGTCGCCGCCCAGAACTGCCAGTCGCCCCAGGGCATCAGCTGCTCCCTCCGGTCCATGCCGTGGCCAGCGCATGCGCGGCGAGCGCCGCGACGTAGGCCACCAGCGTCATCCATCCGAACTGGATCGCCGGCCACTTCCAGCCGCCCGTCTCGCGGCGGGTGACCGCGAGCGTCGGAAGGCACTGCATCGCCAGCACGAAGAAGACCAGCGCGGCCGCGGTGGTCGGCACGTCGAACACCGGCGCGCCGTCCGCGCGCGCCATGGAGCCGACCTGCTCGAGCACGGTGGCATCGCCGGCATCCGCGCCCGCGCCGCTTCCGGCCAGCACCGCCATGGTGCTCACGAACACCTCGCGCGCGAGGAAGCTGGTCATGACCCCCACGGTGAGCTGGCTGTCGAAGCCGAGCGGCGCGAAGGCGGGCTGCACGAGGTCGCCGAGCTGCCCCGCGAAGCTCGATGCCTGCTGCGCGCGCGCGTCGCCCTCGGTCCGCGGGAACGCGCTCAGCCACCACATCACCACCGAGATCGCCAGGATCATGGTGCCGGCGTTGCGGACGAAGACGCTCGCCCGGTCCCACGTGACGAGCGCCGCGGTCCGCAGGCTCGGCCAGCGGTAGGGCGGGAGCTCCATCACCATCGGGCGAACCGGCCCGCGCAGGAGCGTGCGTCGCGCGATGAACGCGCTCGCAAGGCCCGCGGCGGCGCCCAGCGCGTAGCAGCCCGCGAAGGCAACGCCGGCGAACCACGCCGGCCGCCCCACGGACAGGATGCCGATGAGCAGCACGTACACGGGCATGCGCGCGCTGCAGCTCATGAACGGCGCCACCAGGATGGTGGCCAACCGGTCGCGCTCGTCGCGGATCAGGCGCGTGCTCATGATCCCCGGCAGCGCGCACGCATGGCTCGAGAGGAGCGGGATGAAGCTCAGGCCGCTGAGCCCGAACCGCCGCATCACGCGGTCCACCGCGAGTGCCGCTCGCGCCAGGTACCCGCAGTCCTCGAGCAGCGTGAGCAGGAAGAAGAGCAGGCAGATCTGCGGCAGGAAGACCAGCACGCCGCCGATGCCAGCCACCACGCCGTCGGCGAGCAGGTCGCCGAGGATGCCCTGCGGCAGCGCCGCGTGCACCGCCTCCGCGGCGGTCCCGAAGACGAGGTCGATCAGGTCCATCGGCACCTGCGCCACCAGGAAGATGGCCGCGAAGAGCGCCGCCATCGACGCCGCGAACGCCACGATGCCGAGGAACGGGTGCGTCAGCGCGATGTCGACGCGGTCGAGCAGGCGGTCGGCGGGCTCGTCGGTGCGAACGCCGCCGGGGGTCGACGACCGCACCACGGCATCGGCCCACTCCGCGAGGAGCGAGGGCGCCGCGCCCGCGGGAGGCAGCTTCTGCAGCCGCGCGACCAAGGCGTCGCTCCCGAACGGCAGGCCCGTGACGGTGTCGAGCGCCACGTCGAGCGCGGCCACGCCGTCGCCCGAGCGACCGCTGACGGGGACGACGGGACAGCCGAGCCGCCGCGAGAGTTCCGCGGGGTCCACGCAGCCCGGGCGCGTGCGCGCCACGTCCCACATGTTGAGCGCCACCACGGCAGGCAGGCGGTGGAGCAGCACCTGCGCGGCGAACCCGAGGTTGCGGCGCAGGTTGGTCGAGTCCACCACCACGAGCATGGCGTCCGGGGCGATGCCGCCGAACTCGCCGGCCAGGCACTCCCGGCACACCTGCGATTCCGGCGTGTCCAGCGCAAGCGAGTAGGTGCCGGGCAGGTCCACCAGCTCAAGCTCCGCGCGCCCGTCCGGCGAGCGGTGCGTGCCGATGCGGCCTTCGACGGTGGAGCCCGGGAAGTTGGCGGTGCGTGCGCGCGCGCCGCAGAGCCGGTTGAAGAGGGTGGTCTTTCCGGTGTTCGGGTTGCCGAGCACCGCGATCCGGGGCGGGCGGCCGGTGCCCGCCTGCGGAGCAGCGCTCACGGCGCCCCGTCCGTGCCTTCGATGGGCGTCACCAGGATGCGGCGCGCCACCTCGCTGGAGATGCCCAGCCTCGTGCTCTCGATCTGCACGATGCACGTGCTGCCCGCGCTGCAGACGCGCACCTGGCACTGGTCGTGCAGGCCCATCGCGTGCAGGAGGCAGCGCTCGCCCTCGGGCAGCCCCGTCAGCTCGGAGCAGTCGACCACCGCGCGCTGGCCCCGGGCGAGCTGCGTGAGCGGGATGCGGACGGGCTTCGGGGCGTAGTCGTTCACTGCGGGGGACGAGCGATCATATTCCTCCCCCGCAGGCCCGGCAATCGGCTCGCGCGTGCCGGTGGCGCGGTAGCGGGTGCGCCGACGCGCGTATTCCTCGGGCGACACGGGGAGGTCGGGACGCTCGCCGCGCTCCCATTGCGCGTGCAGGCGCCGAAGGAAGGGAACGCACCACTGGCACCCGGTGCCCGCGCCGAGGCACTCGGAGAGCTGGCTGGCCACGCGCGGGCGCTCGCGCGCCATGTAGTTCACCAGCTTCCGCTGGCTGACCCGGAAGCACAGGCACACCAGGTCGTCGTCTTCCATGGCCTCTGCGCGCCGATCACTTGGCGGGCTCGGCGGCCGGCGGCAGGATGCTGCGCGGCTCGAGGTCGAGCAGGTACTCGACGTAGGGCGCCACCATGGGCGGGTTCTCGAACGCGCCGCGCGCCGCGCGGTTGGCGTTCACGGTGAGGCGCGGGCGCACCACCACGTCGAAGGCGAGGTCACCTGCCATCGGGGCGCCGCTGCGGTCGCGGACGCGCGCGAGCATGCCCTGGTCCACGGTCACCGGATAGCGGAACTCGCGCGTGCCGTTGCGGAAGACCGCCGCGAACGAGCAGTTGCGTCCGTTGGCCGAGAAGGTGGAGGCATCGATCTGCCCCATCCACGTGTGGCGCTTGATCGCGTCCCGGTTGCCCTTGGCACACCACGCCTCGAGGGCACGGAGGTGGAGGTTGAGCTTCTGGGTGTCCGATCCGTCCGGCACGTCCCGGAACGCCGCGAGGTACTCGGCCTGGAAGGTGGCGAGCAGGCCGCCGGGTCCGATGGCGGGGTCTGCCGGCACCGGCGCGGGGACCGGCGCGGCGGGCGCATCGGGCGAGGGTGTCGCGGGAGCGCCCGGGGCGGCCGCGGACTTCGTCTCCAGCGCCTTGATGCGTGCGAGCGCGGCGTCGAGCTCGGCCTGCTTGCGCTTGAGTTCCTGCGTGAGCCGCTCGACCTCCTGGCGGAGCCCGCTGATCGAGTCGCCCGACTGCGCCGGCGGCGTGGGGGCGCCCTGCGCGGCGGCGGGTGCGGCGGGGATCGCGACGGCAAGGGCAAGGAGCGCTAGGGCGGCGCGGGGGGTTGGCATGGCTCAGAGGATCATACGGACGCCACGGCACGCAATTTGCCGCGTTGGAGCGAACGCTGGCGTCGGCGCGGTGCCCGCCGAATAGACTCTGTCCAGCAGGAGGATCGTGCGCATGGAACGGATCCGGTCGCTCGTCACGATGGTTCGCCGCCGCGCGACCCTTGCCGCATGGGTCGGCGAGGCGTGGCTGCTGGTGTCGTTTGCGCTCGGGGTGGTCGTGCTCGTCCTCCTCGAGCGCCGGCTCCTCGGGTTCAGCGCCGGGATCGGCGTGCCGAGCCGCAGCATCGCGTGGACGGCCGCGGCGGCGGCCCTCGCGTCGGGGATCGCCTGCGGCATCGCGTGGTTCATGGTGCAGGGCCGCCGGCGCAGCGATGCGCAGGTGGCCATCGAGCTCGATGGCCGCGTTGGCTCGGGAGAGCGGCTTGCCACGGCGCTTGCGCTCGAGTCGGACCCGGCGACGCCGTCGGACCCGTTCGCGCGCGCCGCCATGGCGGACGCGGTGCAATGGGCCTCGGACCCGGGGCTTGCGGCGCGCGCGCGTGCTGCCTACCCGGTGGAGCTTCCCGCACGCTGGTGGCCGGTGCCTGCGGCGCTGTGCGCGCTGGTGCTGGCGTGGCTTGCGGTGCCCCAGCTCGATCGCGCGGAACCTGCCGCGGCCGCGGCCGCCGCGGCCGCCGGCGCGGGGCGCCCAAAGACCAACGAGGAGCAGCGCCTCGAGGACGTGGTGAAGCAGATCGAGCAGAACGAGCAGCTTGCGGCACGGCTCGATGCCGAGCTCGCGCAGGCCAAGAAGACGCTCGACGAGGGCGCGCGCGGGCCCGTGCGAAGTCCCGAGGACAGCGCGCGCGAGAGCCTGAAGCGGCTCGCGGAGCTGCAGGAGCGGCTCTCCGAGGTCTCCGGCAGCAAGGAATCCCGCGAGGGCCGCGAGCTGCGCGACGCGCTCGCCAAGCTCGACCTTCCGAAGGATGACGACTCGGTGCGCAAGCTCGCCGAGGCCCTGAAGCAGGGCGACTTCGCCGCGGCGAAGGACGCGCTCTCGAAGCTCCAGGAAGCGGCCAAGGAGGGCAGCAACCTCTCCCAGGAGGAGCGCGAGAAGCTCGCCAAGAGCCTCGAGGAGACGGCCAAGCAGCTCGAGTCGCTCTCCAAGGACCCTTCGAAGCTCGCCGAGGCCCTCAAGAGCGCGGGCATGGACCCTGCGCTGGCCAACAGCCCGTCCGCGCTGCAGCAGGCGATCGCGCAGTCCAAGCAGCTCAACGAGTCGCAGAAGCAGGCGTTGCAGCAGATGGCGCAGTCGACGCAGGGTGCGCAGGACAAGCTGGCCAAGATGAGCCAGGAGATGTCCCGCATGTCCGAGCAGTGCAAGAATCCCTCAGCCGGGCAGCAGGGCCAGCAGGCCAACGGCCAGCAGTCGGACAAGCAGCAGTCGGGCCAGCAGGCCAGTTCCGACAAGCAGGACGGCCAGCAGGGTGGGCAGGAGGGCGGCGACTCCGCGATGTCGAAGATGCTCGACGAGGCCGAGACCGAGCGGCAGATGGCGATGGCCAGCGAGAACGCCAACTCGCAGTGCCAGGGCAGCATGAGCGAGAGCGAGGCCGACAGCGCGCTGAGCGCGAGCGCCGAGGCCGACAGCCAGCGCGGGGGCTCGAGCGGCCGCAAGTCGGGCAATTCCGGCGGGCGCGGCCAGGCCGAGGGCGGCGATCGCCAGCAGCGCGAGACCGCGTTCGGCACCAAGTTCCAGAAGCAGAAGGGCCAGCGCCAGGAAGGTGACGTCATCGCCCAGCAGCTGGTGGCCGGCGAGTCGCCGCGTGGCGAGAGCCGCGTGGCGCTGCAGCAGGTCGCCGACCGCATCGCGCCCGGCTACGAGCGCGGCACCGACGACGATCCGGTGCCCGCGCACCTGCGAGAGGTGCACAAGCGCTACTTCGGCGACCTGCGCAAGAAGCTCGAGTCGAAGGGCATCGCGCCCGCGAAGCCGGCCGCTCCTGCTCCTGCGGGCGGTGGCAATGCGCCATGAGCGCCGCGGCGGCGTGATTCGCGCGGCGTGGGCGGCGCGCGCAGCGGTTGCGTGCGCAGTCGCCGTGCTCTGCGGATGCGACCTGCGCCCGTCGGTCACCGTGTACGCGAGCGCCGACGAGTCGGTCGCGCGCCCCGTGTTCGAGCGCTTCGAGCGCGAGACGGGCATCCGCGTCGACGCCAAGTTCGACACCGAGGCCACCAAGACCACGGGCCTGGCCAACGCGCTGCGTGCCGAGCGCGAGCGGCCGCGCGCCGACGTGTTCTGGTCCAACGAGATGGCGGCGAACGTCGCGCTCGCCGCCGAAGGTGTCACGCAGCGGCTTCCTGAGTCTGCGCTGCCGCGCGCGGTCACCGAGGGCCACCCGGCCGCGTGGCGCGCCGCCGACGGCGCGTGGCTTGCGCTCGCGGGCCGGGCGCGCGTGCTCGTCTACGTGCCCGGAAGGGTCGAGCCGCCCGCGCCGACGTGGACGGCGCTGCTTGCCACGCGCTGGAAGGGCCGCATCGCGATGGCCGACCCGCGCTTCGGCACCACCCGCGGTCACTTCGGAGCCATGAAGGCCTATTGGGACGCGAATGCGCTCCCCGGGTACTTCGAGGCGTTCGCCGAGGGGCTTGCCGAGAACCGGCCGATCATCCTGACCTCGGGGAACGCGGGCGTCGTCGACGCGGTCGCGCGCGGCGAGGCCGACGTGGGCCTGACCGACACCGACGACGTGATCGCCGCGCAGGCGCGCGGGCTGAAGGTGGACATGGTGTTCCCGCGGCACGCGCATGATGCCGCCCGCGAGGGCGGCGGCACCTACGTCATCGCCAACACGGTGGCGGCGGTGGCCGGATGCCCGCATCCCGCGCAGGCTGCGGCGTTCATCCGCTGGTTCGCGTCCGAGGGCGTGGAGCGGCAGCTCGCGGAGATGCCCGCCCGGCATGCGCCGCTCGCGTGGCCCGCGCGCGAGGGCGACCTTTCCGTGACGGATCCGCTTCGCGTCGATCCCGCTGCGGCGGCCGCGGCGTCGGATGCCGCGGTGGAGGCGTTCCTCGGCTTCGTGCGCGAGTCAGGGAAGGGCGACGGGTGAACGCGCTCGCGGCGCTGCTGGTGGCGGTCGCTGCGGCGGCGTTCGCCCTGGGAGTGCTGCTGCCCGTGGCCGCCGGGGCGCGACTCCTCTCGTTGGATGCAGCCGTGCCGGAGGGCTTCGGCGGGATGGCGACGCTTGCCGCCACGCTCGGGTGGTCGACCGCGTGTGCCGCGCTTGCGTGCGCCGTGGGATGGCCGGTCGGCCGTGCCATGCGGTCGGCGCGTGGAGGCAACGTGCTCCGCGCGCTCTCGGTGGTCGCCGCGGCGCTCCCGCCCTATGCGGTGTTCTGGACATGGTGGCAGGCGTGCGGGCCGGGGTCGGTGGTCGGTGACTGGGCCGCGGCGAGCGGTCGTTCTGGGCTGCTCCGCGAGGCGATCCTCGTGGTCGGGCTCGCGTCGTGGGCGTGGCCGCTCGCGGCGTGGTTCGTCGCGGCGCGGCGTGCCGACGGCGAGGCCGACGAGCGTGCGGCCGCCAGCGTGGATGCGGAGCGTCCCATCGACCGCCTGTCGCGCGCATGGCGGTCGGACCGCGGTGCGCTGCTCATGGCGCTCGCTGTGCTCGTCGCCGTGGTCGCGGGCTCCACCACCGCCTTCGACCTGGCGCAGGTCCGCACGTTCGGGTTCGAGCTCCGCACGCTCGACGTCCAGGGCACGCCGGCGGCGGCGGTGATGCGCGCGGCGTGGCCGTCCGTGGCGCTCGCGCTCGTGGCGGGGCTCGGGTGCGCGCTGGTGCCGGTGGTGCCGCGCTCGGAGGGCGACCCCGCGGCGCGGCGCGCGCGCGCGCCGCTTGCGTGGGCGCTGGTGTCGCTTGCGCTCGTCCTGCCGGTGGCGACCCTCGCATGGACGGTCATCGCGCGCGGGGCGCTCGACCGGTTCGCGGGGCTCTCGCTGCGCGGCGCGGCGGGGACGCTGCTCGCCGCGCTCGCCGCCGGCGCGGTCCTGGCCTGCGTGGCGGCGGCGCACGCGTTGCTCGCGGCCCGCGGCGCCGCGCGCGGTGCCACGGGGCGTGCGGCCCGAGTCGCCGAGGGATCGCTGCTCGTCGGATGGGCCGTGGCGGCCGCCGTCCCGGCCACCGTGGCCTCGCTCTGCGTGATCGCCGCCTTCAACACCGGTCGCCTCGGCCCGTGGGTGTACGACACGCCGGCCGTGGTGGTGCTTTCGCATGTCGGGCGCTTCGGCATCGTGGCCGCGTGGATCGGGCGGCTTGCGGCGCTGCGCGAGCCGCGCGAGCGCACCGACCTTCGCGCCCTCGAGGGCGGCGGCGCGGGCGCGACGCTTGCGGCGCTGGCGCCCGACGTGCGTGCGGCTTCGATCGGCGCCGGCCTGGTGTGCACGGTGCTTGCGGCGGGCGAAGTGGTGGCAGCCGCGCGCGTGGAGCCGCCCGGCTGGGCGTGGGCGTCGTCGATGCTCCTCAATGCCATCCACTACCAGCAGCCCGGCACCGTGCTCGGGTCGCTCCTTGCCATCGTCCTGCTCGCGGGCGTCGCCGGTGCGGCGATGGCATGGATGCTCGCGCGCGGCGAGCGGTTGCGCGGGATGGCCGCACTTCTTCTCGTGGCGCTCGTGGTGGTCGGCGGCTGCCGCGAGGAGCCGGGCGCGCCCGCGGGCGCGGCGCTCGCGGTCGAGCGGTGGTTCGGCTCGCCGGGGCGCGGGCGCGGCCAGTTCGAGTACCCCCGCGTCCTCGAGATCGACCCGCGCGACGGCACGGTGCTGGTGGTCGACCGCCAGGCGCGCATCCAGCGCTTCTCGCCGGACGGCGCGTACCTCGGCGAGTGGTCGATGCCCGAGAAGTCGCTCGGCAAGCCGACCGGGCTCGGCGTGGGCGCGGATGGCCGCGTGTGGGTGGCGGACACGCACTACCACCGAGTGATCTGCTATTCGCCCGAGGGCACCGAGCTCCTGCGCATCGGCGGCTACGGCACCGGACCTGGGCAGTTCATCTTCCCGTGCGATGCCGAGGTCGGGCCCGACGGCAACGTCTGGGTATGCGAGTTCGGAGGCAACGACCGGATCCAGGTGTTCACCCCCGCAGGCGACTTCGTGCGCGCCATCGGCGGGCCGGGGCGCGCGCCCGGCGAGTTCGACCGACCGCAGTCGATCGTCTTCTCCGAGGACGGCCGCGAGCTCTTCGTCGCGGATGCATGCAACCACCGCATCCAGGTGCTCGACCTCCAGGGCGCGCCGCTGCGGGCCTACGGGCGCGGCACCTCGGCCGCGGTTGACATGGCATTTCCCTACGGCATCGACCGCTGCCCGGACGGATCGCTCCTCGTCACCGAGTTCGGCAACCACCGCCTGCACCGCATCCGCGCCTCGGACGGGGCCGACCTCGGGACCGTCCGGGCGGTGTCCGGGGCGCCGGTGCCCCTCCTCCTGCACGTGGTCGACGGCGAGCGCGTGAAGAGCGTCCCGAGCCGCGAGAACGCGCTGCGCTTCCCGTGGGCCGTCGGCGTGCGCGACGGGCGGGCGTTCATCCTCGACTCCGGCCACTCGCGCATCCTCCGCGTCCCGCTCGAGGGGCTCGGAACGACGCCGCCCGCGGCGCCGCCGGTGGGGTAACGTGGTGCAGGTGGCGACATGAACATCACTTTCGAACACCCCTGGGCACTGGCCATCCTGGCGCTCGCGCTGCCGTTCTGGTGGATGGCGCGCCGCAGCGTGCCGGTGCTGGGTGCGTGGAAGGCGTGGGGCGGACTGGCGCTGCGTGCGGCGGTGCTCCTCCTCCTGACCTTCGCGGTGGCGCGCCCGAGCATCGTGCGCGAGACGGATGCCATGAGCGTGCTGGTGGTGGAGGACTCGAGCGACAGCGTGCCGCGCGAGCTGCGCGAGCGCGCCGAGCAGGCGGTCCGCGAGGCCGTGTCGCGCAAGGAACGCCCCGACGACCGCGCCGGCGCCGTGACCGTGGCGCGCGATGCCGTGATCGCGGCGATGCCGCTCGCCACGCAGGACCTGACACTCGGCGGGCACGTCGGCGACCTGCAGGCCACGGACCTTGCCGAGGGCGTGCGCATGGCGCTTGCCACGCAGCCGGCCGACACCACGGCGCGCGTGCTCCTCGTCTCCGACGGCAACGAGACCAGCGGCAGCCTGCAGGAGGCCGCGGCGCTCGCCAAGGCCGCGGGCGTGCCGATCGACGTGGTGCCGCTCGAGTACCAGCACGCCAACGAGGTGATCGTCGAGAGCCTGCGCACGCCGACGCGCGCGCGCGAGGGGCAGTCGATCGACCTGCGCGTGGCCATCCGCAGCCAGAAGTCCGCGAAGGGCCGCATCCTCGTGTGGCAGAACGACGAGCCGATTGACCTCGATCCCTCGGGCGACGGGCTCGGCTACGCGGTCGACCTCGACCCTGGCGCCAACCTCTTCACGCTGCCCGTGGTCGCCGAAGGCACCGGTGCCCAGCGGTTCCGCGCGGTGTTCGAGCCTGCCGACCCCGCGGCCGACACGGTGCAGCAGAACAACGCAGGTGCCGCCGTGGTGTTCGTCGGCGGGACGGGCCGCGTCCTCGTCATCGAACCCGAGGGCGGCACCGAGTGCGCCGCGCTCGTGAGAGCGCTCCGCGACGGGAAGATCGAGGTCGTGACCGTCGGGCCGGAGGTCGCGATGTCGCGCGGGCTTGCGCACCTTGCGGGCTTCGACGCGGTGGTGCTGGCCAACCTGCCGCGATGGGCGTTCGACAACGAGTTCGACCGGGCGCTGCATGCCTACGTGCACGACCTCGGCGGCGGGTTCGTGATGCTCGGCGGCCCGGAGAGCCTCGGCGCGGGCGGCTGGCTCGGGTCGGAGACGGAGAAGGCGCTGCCCGTGCGGCTCGATCCGCCGCAGACGCGCCAGATCATGCGCGGCGCGCTCGCGCTCCTCCTCCACAGCTGCGAGATGCCCGAGGGCAACTACTGGGGCGTGCAGGTGGCCACCGCCGCCATCGACGCGCTCTCGAGCCAGGACTACGTGGGCCTGATCTCGCTCGGCGGCGCGCGGCAGGGTGGCCGCGACGGCTACGGATGGGGCTTCCCCATGCAGGTTGCGGGCGAGAAGTCCGCCGCCAAGAGCGCTGCCAAGGGCATGACGGTCGGCGACATGCCGAGCTTCACGGTGCCCATGGAGATGATCCTCGAGGAGATGCAGAAGCTCCGCGCGGGCCAGAAGCACGTCATCGTGATCTCCGACGGCGACCCAAGCGCGCCGCCGCCCGAGCTCCTCAACGACTTCAAGGCGGCGAAGGTCACGGTCACCACGGTGCTCCTCGCGGGGAGCGGCGCCTCGAGCCTCGGCCACGGAGGCCCGGAGGACCACCGCAAGATGCAGGCGATCGCCACCAAGACCGGCGGCCGCTTCTACCGCGTCGAGAACCCCCGCAAGCTGCCGCAGATCTTCTGCCAGGAGGCAACCGTGGTGTCGCGGTCGCTCATCGTCGAGGGCGACTTCATGCCGCAGGTGGCGCCCGGGTCGGGTGGCCCGCTCGCCGGGTTCGATGCGCTGCCGCCGCTGCGCGGCTACATCCTCTGCGTGCCGCGCGGGGGCCTGGCGCAGACGCCGGTCTCCGTGCGCAACAAGGAAGGCGTCGACCCGATCTACTCGTACTGGAACTACGGCCTCGGCCGCAGCATCGTGTTCGCGGGCGACCAGACGGGCCGCTGGGGCGCGGCGTGGACCGGCTGGAACCGCTTCCGCGCGTTCTGGGAGCAGTCGATTCGCTGGGTGATGCGGCCCGCGATGCCGCAGGACGTGAGCGTCGCGACGCGCGTCGACGGCGACCGCGCGTACATCGACGTCGAGACCCGGGAGCAGTCGGCGACGGGCTTCGCGGCGGCCACCAAGGCCGAGGCCCGCCTCGTCGCCCCCGACGGCAAGGTGCGCGACCTGCCGCTGCGGCAGGTGGGCCCCGGGCGCTTCACGGCCGAGTTCGATGCCGACCAGGCGGGCGCCTACCTCGCGAACGTCGCCTTCGCGCGCGCGGGCGCGCAGGGCGGCGAGGCACGCTCGGGCAGCGTGCAGGCCGCGGTGAGCGTGCCGTACCCCGCCGAGTACCGCGCCACGCGCGACAACGCCGCGCTCCTGCGGACCGTCGCCGAGCGCACGGGCGGGCGCGTGCTGCGCCTTGCGGACGCCAAGACGTGGGAACTGTTCGACCGTTCCGACCTCGGCGCATCGCGCACGGCGCGCGCGCTCTGGCAGCTCGCGGCGATCCTCGCGGCGGTGCTGATCCTCGTCGACGTCGCGTGGCGGCGGATCGCCTTCGACCGTCGCGACGCCGCGGAACTCGCCGCGCGCGTCACCGGCGGCGCCGCGAGCGCAGGCACGGGCGGCGTGGACGCGCTCCGCAAGGCGCGCCGCGGTGCGTCGGCCGGCGGCACGGGGCGGGGCGCGCAGGATGCGCCGCGCGGCTCCGCGGGAGAGACCCCTGCGGCGCCTGCGGGCACCCGCTTCGAGGCTCCGAAGGACGCGCCGCGCGCGGATGTGGGCGCCCTCTCCGAGACGGCCCGCGGCGCGGACGGGGACGCCGGCGCCAAGCCCAAGCCCCCCGCGGCAGCGGATGCCGACGCGCCCGGCGACGCCCTCTCGCGACTGCGGGCGGCACGGCGGCGTGCGCGCGGCGAGGACGGCCAGGAGGGCGTGTCGTGACCGGGACTGCCGCGATTCCCGCGGACGTCGCGGCGCTGCCGGCGTTCGATGCCGGGATCGACGACGAGTCGGTGGCGCGTGACCGCTGCGCGGCGTTCCGTTCCGTGGCGCAGCTCCTCCGCGAGGCGGTCGGGCAACGGCTCGTGGGCCAGCAGTCCGTGGTCGACCAGGTGCTGTGGTCCCTCTTCGCGGGGGGACACGTGCTCCTCGAGGGCGTGCCCGGCCTCGGCAAGACGCTCCTCGTGCGCACGCTCGGCGAGGCGCTGCACCTCGACTTCGCGCGCATCCAGTTCACGCCGGACCTCATGCCGGCCGACATCCTCGGCACGCAGATCCTGGTGGAGGACTCCCACGGCCACCGCGTGATGCAGTTCCGCCCCGGGCCGATCTTCACGCAGCTCCTGCTTGCCGACGAGATCAACCGCGCCAGCCCGAAGAGCCAGTCGGCGCTGCTCGAGGCGATGCAGGAGCGCTCCGTCACGGTCGGGGGCGAGACGCACCGGCTCAAGGCGCCGTTCCTGGTGCTCGCCACGCAGAACCCGATCGAGCAGGAGGGCACCTACCCGCTGCCCGAGGCGCAGCTCGACCGCTTCCTGCTGAAGGTGCACGTGCCCGGCGTCGAGCGCGCGGACCTGCAGGAGATCCTCCGCCGCACCACGGTGCAGGGGCAGCCGCCCGTGGCGCCCGTGATCGACGCGCGGCGCATCCAGGAGGCGCAGCGGCTCGCGCGTCGCATCGTGGTGGCGGCGCCGGTGCAGGACTACGTCATCCGCCTGTTGCTGGCCACGCACCCGGGCGGTGCGCACGGCGACGCGCGCGCGGCCCGCGACATCACCGTCGGCGCCAGCCCGCGCGCGGCGCAGGCGATCGTGAGCTGCGCCAAGGTGCGCGCGCTCCTCGACGGCCGGTTCCACGTGTCCATCGCCGATGTCCACGCGGTGGCGCCGGCGGCGCTCCGCCACCGGATTGCTCCGAGCTTCGAGGCCGAGGCGGACGGGCTCGACGCCGACCGCATCGTCGCCGGCATCATCGAGCGCCTGCCGCGCGAGGTGCCGGAGGATGCCGCGCCGGCCGGGGAGGGCGCGCCGTGAGCGAGTTCTTCGACCGGCCCGCGCGGGCGACGCGCCCCGAGCGCGTGGACGACCTGATCGGCAACGAGCTGATGGCGCGCATCGGCCAGCTCGACGTGGTCAGCCGCAAGATCTTCAGCGGCAAGATCCAGGGCGAGCGCCGCTCCAAGCGCCGCGGGCAGAGCGTGGAGTTCGCCGACTTCCGGCCCTACGTGCACGGCGACGACCTGCGCTTCATCGACTGGAACATCTTCGGGCGGCTCGACCGGCTGTTCCTGAAGATCTTCCTCGAGGAGGAGGACCTGTCGCTCCTCGTGGCGATCGACACCAGCGCCAGCATGGACTGGGGCTTCCCGAACAAGCTGGCATACGCGCAGCGGCTGGCGATGGCGCTCGGCTACGTTGGGCTCGTCAACCACAACCGGGTCACGATGGCGGCCTTCGGCGGCGAGGGCGGGCTGCGGATCCTGAAGAACCTGCGCGGGCGGCGCAGGACCTCCGAGATGGGACGCTGGCTGCTCGACCTGCAGCCCGGCGGCGCCAATTCGTTCGAGGAGTCGATGAAGTCGCTCGCGGTGTCGCGCCAGGGCCGCGGCGTGATGCTCGTGATCAGCGACTTCCTCTTCAAGGAGGGCTACGAGAAGGGCCTCCGCTACGTGGCCGGCCGCGGCTACGACCTCTGGTGCCTGCAGACGCTGGCGCCGCAGGAGATCGACCCCGCCGCGCACGGGCTGGCGGGCGACTGGCGCCTGACCGACGCCGAGGACCGCGACGAGGCCGAGGTGACCGCAAGCGCCGGCCTCATCGACCAGTACCGCGCGAACCTCGGTGCGTGGTGCGCCGGCCTCCGCGACTTCGCGGTCCGCCGCTCCATCATGCACCTGGTCGTGGACACGTCGACCGACGTCGACGTGCTGATCCTCGAGTACCTGCGCCGGCGGGGGCTCCTGCGATGACCGCGCCCCTCGTCGCCATCGCGTGGCTCACGCCGCTCACGGGCATCGTGGTGGCGTCGGTGCTGGTGCCGCTCCTGCTTGCGCTCTACTTCCTGAAGCTCCGCCGGCGCGCGGCCAGCGTGCCCACCACGCTCCTCTGGAAGCGCTCGGTGGAGGACATGCGCGCCAACACGCCGTTCCAGCGCCTGCGCCCGAGCCTCCTGCTCCTGCTGCAGCTCCTGCTCCTCGGGTTCGTGGCGTTTGCCCTCATGCAGCCGCGGATGGACCTCGGGCTCTCGGGCGGCGGGCGCACCGTGATCATGCTCGACACCTCGGCCTCCATGGGCGCCACCGATCTTGCCGATGGCAAGACGCGGCTCGACGTGGCCAAGGAGCAGGCGGCAGAGCGGGTGGAGGCGCTCTTCGCGGGCGGCCTCTTCGCGGCGCCGCCCGGCGAGACCATGGTGATCGCCTTCGGCGACGCCGCGCGCATCGTGCAGCCCTTCACGCGCTCGCGGGGCGACCTGCTGCGCGCCATCGAGCGCGTCGGGCAGACCGACGGGGCCAGCCGCATCGGCGAGGCGCTGGCGCTCGCGCGCGCGTTCTCCACGGTCACCAATCCCGAGGAGCGCGGCATGCAGCCGGAGGAGGGCGTCACGCTCGAGCTCTGGTCCGACGGCCGCATCTTTGACCTTGCCGACCAGGCCGTGCGCCCGGGCGAGTCGGTCGTCTACCACGTCACCGGCCGGGCCGATGCCGCCAACCTCGGGATCGAGGGCATCGCGGCGGAGCGGAGCGCAAGCGACCCCGGGCTCATCCAGGTGTTCGTGAGCCTCCGCAACGACGGGCGCGAGGAGGTGGAGACGGACCTCGAGCTGCTCCTCGACGGCGAGCGCCGTTCCGTGACGCCGCGGCCCGTGCGGGTCCCGGCCGCGTCGGGCCCCGAGCCCGTGGCCGGCGGCGTGCCCTCTGCCGACGGAGCGATCTACAAGGCCGGCTACGAGCGCGTGACCTTCCCGCCGGTCATCCAGCCGCGCGCGGGGGTCATGGAGGTTCGGCTGGTCCGCAAGGACTCGCTGCGGGCGGACGACGCATCCGCCGTGGCGGTGGCCGCGCCGCGCCGGCTGCGCATGGCGCTGGTCGGCGCGGTCGACGAGTTCACCCGCACCACCGTCGCGCTCATGCCCGCCGAGCGCATCGAGTCGCTCTCCGCGGACGACTTCGCAAAGCTCGGTGCCAAGGCGGGCGACTTCGACGTGGTGGTTGCTGCCGCCGGCGCGTTGCCCAAGGACCTGCCGCCGGGCAGGTACCTGGTGCTCGGCGTGCCCGCGGGCATCGAGGGGCTCAACGCCTACGGCACCAAGACCGGGCTGGCCGTCCGCAGCCAGAAGTCCGCGCACCCGCTCCTGCGCGCGGTCAACCTCGATGACCTGCACGTGCGCACCGCCACCGCGATGGCGCCCGCGTCCGACGTCGAGAGCATCGTCGACGGCCCGGACGTGCCGCTCGTGGTGGTGGCTCGGCGCGGGCCTGTCACCGCGGTGGTCACGGCGTTCGACCCGCTGCAGTCGGACTGGCCGTACCAGCGCGGCTTCGTGACCTTCGTCGCCAACGCGGTCGAGTGGCTCGGCGCCGTCGACCAGGCCGCCGTGCAGGAGGAGCATCGGCCCGGCGAGACGCTGTCGGTGCGCGTCTCCGCGGGCGTGAAGGAGGTGGAGCTCACGCTCCCCGACGGCACGCGCGAGCAGGTCCCGGTGCGCGAGGGATCCGCGACATGGGGGCCGGTGGCGCGCGCGGGGACCTACCTCTTCCGCTGGTCGGACGACCGCGGTGAGCAGCGACGGCAGTTCGCCGTGAACGTGGCCATGGGCGAGGGGCTCCTCTCCGCAGCGGGCGAGATCTCGATCGGCACGCAAAAGGTGACCGGCACCGCGGGCGGGGGCATCACGCTCAGCGACCTGTGGCCGTACGCCCTTGCCGCGGCGCTCGTCATCCTGAGCCTCGAGTGGTGGGTCTACCACCGCCGCCACTGGATCCGGCGCGACGCGTCCGCGCAGCGCGTGCGTCCGCTCGGCGCGGGCGGCGCTCCTATCATCCGGTCATGACCACCGGAGCACCGCAGGCCGCAGACCGCATCGCGCAGTTCGAGAAGATGGCGTCGGCCGACCCGACCAACGAGATGGCGCACTTCTCGCTGGGGAAGGCCTA
>Ga0172367_10002647_pt1 | contig 24294 bp, 22 predicted proteins | sample Lak10m_FD_114542 | JGI IMG/M metagenome (GOLD analysis project Ga0172367, IMG submission 114542) | Freshwater microbial communities from Kabuno Bay, South-Kivu, Congo - kab_022012_10m | ecosystem: Environmental > Aquatic > Freshwater > Lake | place: Democratic Republic of the Congo: South-Kivu... | reverse complement strand
TTATGCAGATGCAGCTTTTCATGGATTCGGTATGGAAAGTGGTGGTTCATAAGCGTGAGGAGATTGAGCGCAAGAGCATGGAGCTTCAGCTGTTGCAATCTCAAAAGCTTGAGAGCCTTGGAGTCCTTGCAGGTGGCATAGCTCACGACTTCAACAATATCCTCATGGCAATCATGGGGAACGCCGAGCTGGCAAAAATGCGAGTACGCCCCGAATCCCCGGCAGTAGAAAACCTGAACAGGATAGAAACATCCGCAGCCCGTGCCGCCGACCTTGCGAAACAGATGCTTGCATACTCTGGAAAAGGTAAATTCGTTGTTGAACAGATAAACCTGAACCGTCTGCTGGAAGAAATGCTCCACCTCCTGGAAGTTTCCATCTCCAAGAAAGCTATCCTCCGTTTAAATCTCCACGACCACCTCCCAACTGTCACCGCAGATGCCACACAGATGCGCCAGATCATAATGAACCTTGTCATAAATGCTTCTGAAGCAATTGGAGAGAAGAGCGGCGTAATAGCCGTAACTACAGGCTACATGGATTGCGACCGTAGTTACTTGAAAGATATATGGCTGGATGAGAACCTGAAAGATGGCTTATATGTATATCTTGAAATAGCCGACACCGGCTGCGGCATGGATAAGGAAACCATTGGCAAACTATTTGACCCATTCTTCACCACCAAATTCACCGGACGTGGGCTCGGCATGTCGGCGGTACTCGGTATAATCCGGGGTCATCACGGCGCTATCAAGGTGTACAGTGAACCAGGCAAAGGAACCAGCTTCAAAATACTTCTTCCTGCAAGTGACAAACCGACCGAACTATTCAACGGACACAACGTAAACGGTAACTTCAAAGGTAGCGGCACTGTCCTGCTTGTTGATGACGAAGAAAGCGTCCGTGGCATAGGAGTCGAAATGCTAAAAGAACTCGGTTACACCGGGATAACCGCCACCGACGGACGTGATGCCCTTGAACAATTCAAAGCGCACCCTGAAATTTGTTGCGTAATCCTTGACCTGACCATGCCGAAAATGGATGGAGAACAGTGCTTCCGTGAACTGCGGCTGTTGCGTCCTGACATCAAAGTAATCATGTCGAGCGGTTACAGTGAACAGGAGGTGAGTGAGAAGTTCATCGGCAAAGGAGTAGCCGGATTCATACAAAAACCTTATAAACTCTCCATGCTGCAGGATACGATGAAAAACCTCGGATAACCCTTTCAAGGCTCCATACATATCATGTTGGAATTTATATGGTCGACTGCTATAGTGGCGCTCCCTTGACGCTTCCTTTCATAAAATCAGGGTAAAATTTTGCACACGGAAAGAACCGATGAAGAAAAAACTTGAAAAATTATCGCTCCTCTTTACCGCTTCCGAAGCGGCTCCCTTTGCCAAAGAAGGGGGGCTGGGGGATGTGGTTGGAGCACTTCCAAAATACCTCGCCCGACTGGGGCATGATGTACGGGTTGTAATTCCACGCTACTGGTCTGTTGACCGGGAAAAATACAGTTTGAAACTACTGCCTGGTGCACTGGTCGTTCCCATGGGAATCATGGGTAACCAGTACTGTGGCGTTTACGAGGGGCGCTTGCCGGGGAGTGACGTTCCGATCTATTTTCTGGAACATGAGGATTACTACGGGCGTTCCGGTCTGTATCAGCAAGATGGCGAAGGGTATGCAGATAACGACAACCGTTTTGTTTTCCTTTCAAAAGCATCACTTGAACTGTGCAAAATGCTCGATTTTCATCCTGATGTTGTGCATGCCCACGATTGGCACACCGCGCTTGTTCCATGCCTCATGAACAGTTCCTACCTGCATGACCGCTATGTGGGAAATGCCGCTTCGCTTTTAACCATTCATAATATGCAGCACCAGGGGAATTTCTATCCCGGTCTAATGGATGTTATCGGCATCGGCTGGAAGCACTTTACCTATCTTGAGCTGGAAAAAGATGATCAGGTAAATCTCCTGAAAGGGGGAATTTATCACAGCACTCTCCTCTCTACCGTCAGCAAGGGGTATGCCCGTGAAATTCAAACAAAAGACTACGGATGGGGGCTTGAGGGGGTTATCCGTGACCGGGCGGCCGATCTGTACGGTATCCTCAACGGTGTTGATTATGAAGAGTGGAACCCTGTCAGCGACCATCACATAGTTGCGAACTATTCTGTCACAAGGATGAAAGGTAAGTCCCTCTGTAAAGCCGATCTGCAGACTGCATTTGGATTGCCGATTCGTTCCGATGTACCGGTTTTCGGGATAGTTTCGCGCATGGTGCAGCAAAAAGGGACTGACATTATTGCCGAGGCAATTCACAAAATACTTGCCATGGATGTGCAGTTTGTCATGATCGGTAATGGTGAGCCGTGGGCACATTTTTATTTTGGGGACATTGCAGCGGCATATCCGGAAAAATTCGCTTGCCACATCGGTTACAATGAAGCGCTCGCTCATAAGGTTGAGGCGGGATCAGATTTCTTTGTCATGCCGTCTGCCTTTGAACCGTGCGGGCTTAACCAGATGTACTCACTCGCCTACGGCACTCCACCGATTGTGCGGGCAACCGGCGGCTTGGATGACAGCGTTGAAAACTTTGACGAGCATCTGAAAACCGGCGACGGTTTCAAGTTTTACCAGCACAGCGCCAACGCACTGTTTGATACGGTCGGCTGGGCGACCTACATTTATTACAACAACCCGAAAGCTCTGACAGCGCTACGCAAAAACGGGATGAAAAAACGCTTTACCTGGGAAGAATCTGCCCTTGCCTATCAAGAGTTGTACCATCGTGCCATTATGAACCGGCGTGGCTGGGAGTATTACCGGAATCGGTTCGGCGATGCACACTACGCACATCACCCATGACCTCCCTTGAAAACAGCATCATCCGTCTCCTGAAAAGACGTCCATTCTACGGTCACTTCATTTTAAACCTGCGGCGAAAAACCGTCTCTTCTTCCCATGCTGCAGGAGTCACTATTTCCGACGGGATACCGACCCTTTCGATCAACCCCGCTCTTTTTGGAGAGATGCCCCACAGCCATCAGGAAGCACTTCTGGAGCATCTTGTCAAACACCTCCTCCACCTTCATCCGTTGCGCCGCAAAAGCCGTAATAGCCACGACTGGGACATCTGCTGCGACCTCGCCATCAATACAACTATCGAAGGTCTCCCTGACACAGCGTTGCTGCCGGAAATCTACTGTCAGGAACCGGGGCTGGCTGCGGAGGAATATTATGATCTGCTATCGACTCCATTTCGCACCGGTAATCTTGAAGGAAACGGTTATGGCGATGGGGAGCAGGAAGAGCATGGCGCTATCGGTGAAGGGAACAGTCAGCTAAAAAATGCAGAGACAATGGATGACCACGAGCTGTGGAGCAACTCTGACAGCACACCGCTGAAGTTGGCGGAAGAAATGCTTCGCAGTATCACAAGGGATGCTCTGCACGGTAGCGATGGAGAAATGCCTGACGACCTGCGAACCGTTGTGCAGGGGATACTGCAACCATCTCCCATTCCGTGGCGTCAGATTCTGCGACAGTTTGTGGCAACCGCCGGTCGTGTTGGGAAACTGGCGACCTGGAAGCGGGAAAACCGGCGTTTCAGCCATACTACTCCCGGTGTTCGCAGGAAGCGGCGATTAAATCTGCTGGTCGGTATTGATGTAAGTGACTCCACAAATATAACGGAGATGCGGGAAGCATTCGCAACGGAATTGATGCAGATTGCCCGTGGACGTGATGCCCACATTACAACTGTGTATGCTAACAGCCGCATTCAGAAAATAGAGGCATTCAAGGGTACGCCACAGGTTTTGGAACGTTTCGACGGCGGCGGTTTCACCGATCTCCGCCCACTGTTTGAGTACGCCAAAACAGTCCATCCCCTCCCGGCAGCTGTGATTTATCTGACTGACGGCATCGGACCGGCGCCTGAAGAGATGGAATTTCCGACTATGTGGGTACTCACGACAGAGGGGGAGAAACCGGTCCCGTGGGGTGTGGAGTTGAGATTGGGGGTGTAAACCATTTGACAGTTTTCCCAATCCTTGCGGGACGCTACTTTTTACGATGAGCAGCCAATGAAACGACTTTTACCCCCACACTCTCCTTGAGGGCAGCTTTTTTACGCTCTTCTTCCATTTCAAGCTTTTGTCGTCTTTCTTCTTCCTGGGGTGTAACGATTTCTGAAAGTCTAAGCGGCGTTCCACCCATGGTGAAGCCTGCTCCGTCCAGTTGGTATTCATCCAGTATCCAGTTGAATGTTTGCAACGGAAATGTGAGAACAAGGAGCTGAACCTGCCACCATCCAGGTTTTTCATCTGGAATTATATTGTCGACACGAGCATAAAAGCCCGGTTTTTCTTCTACATAAATAAGCACAACATCGTTGATTTTGATCATCTGATTATGACTTCTTTCTTTATACAGTCAAAATTATGGAATATCATTTCTGTTCGCTGCTCCAGAGGAGCAAGGGGCGATCAATCCTCATGCCGAGAAGCTTGTTGAGATGCGAAATGGTTTGACGTAGTTCATGCTCCAGTTGCCCCATGGCTCTTTTTGTTTCATCCCCAAAACTCCTTTCCAGAAGATTGCAGTTGAAGATAATGCAGGTTACCGGTCGCATTTCTCCGCTCATCAGACAGCCGGAACTGTTTGAATAGGGGCAGTGTGGTCGGCAGCTGAAGTTCGGATATATAGTTGTCTCTCCACGTTGCAAATATGCAAGTATATCAGCCGGTGTGAGGTGGTATTTTCCGTGCAGGCAGCATTCTCCGCCGCATTCCGTGCATATTGCGCTACCACCGGAGAATCTTACACCCTCCATCAGCTCTGACTTGCAGCATATAATCCGTTCCAGCAGACGGGCGTATTCCGGCTTGATCGAAGATTCCACCGAATCGCGTAGCTCCCTGCATTTTTCTATTCCATGCTGCCATAGCTCATGGTCGTTCATCTAACTCTCCGACAGACCGTTTTCGGGTTGGCAACTGTACGTTTTCAGTCCAGTGTTGTCAAGTCTGGCAGATGGGCAAGTCTGGCAGATGGGCAAGCAGATAACGGCGGAGCCAGTCAGTCGCTGTCCATCTGGTCATAACCCGTATTTCATGACGTGTGCCATTAAATTGGAAACGTTTTGTCCAGCAGCCATCAGGAGCCGCCAGTGATATGAATACGGTTCCAACCGGTTTTTCTTCGCTCCCTCCATCCGGTCCGGCAATGCCGGTGACAGCAAGACCAATATCACTTCCGGTTGCTGCGCGAATTCCTTTTGCCATAAGGTTGGCGACCTCGCTGCTGACAGCGCCACGCTCCTGCAATATCTGACTGTCAACTGCCAGTTGCCGTTGTTTTGAGCTGTTGCTGTAGGTAACACCGGCTTCAAGAAAATAGCGGGAACTTCCTGCAACAGAGGTTATCCGTTCGGCAATCATTCCACCTGTGCATGATTCAGCAAGGGAAAGTGTAACTCCGCATTGCACAAAAAGGGATGCAATAACCTCTTCGATAGATCTCTCTCCTTCAGAAAAAACATACTGATCAAGCCTGTTTCGCGCCTCTTCAATTGCTATGGCAAGCTGTTTCTGCGCAACGGTTTCTGTTTCCGCTTCGCTTTGCAAAGTCACCTTCATCCATGGGTAGGTGACGCAGATGCCGAGGCTCAAGCCGTGCCCAGGGTTTGCGACTCCGTTCAGGAGTTCATCAACTTCAGCTTCACAAGGTCCAAAAATATTAAGGTGCGAAGATAAGATTATTTTTCGTGCCGGTATGCGTTGGCTGATGTGGGGAAACACAGATTGATTCAACATGATTTTCATCTCTGAAGGAACGCCCGGAAGAAAAAAGAGAAAACAGCTGTTGTACATGAGATAAAAACCACAGGCAGTCCCGGTCGGATTCGGTATCAAAGTTGTTTTGGTCGGTATCAGCGCCTGTTTGTCGTTCAGGGGGCAGACCATGAGTGATGGGAGCTGGGACGACATGGTTCGCACATGATGTTTTGCATCTTCGTTCACCACCAGCCTCCGTCCCGTTGTACGGGCAGCGGCGCGTGCAGTCATGTCATCTGCCGTGGGACCGAGCCCGCCAGTTACAATAACCGCATCGCTGGTGCGTGAAAGTTCCTGTAATGCTTCCATGATATCCGGCTCAATATCTCCAACCATTATATGACGCTGCAAATGTAAACCGAGCTCAAGCAACCCTTTGGCAATGGTTGAAACATTTGTGTCGATTACTCTTCCGGTAATTAGCTCGTCGCCAATGCTCAATGTTGAAATTCTCATAACGCTTCCTTCTTTTCATTTGCTATTTCAAGGAGTATTTGCTGGAGCGGTATCCCCTGCTCCATAGCGATGGAACGGCAATCATCATATTCCGGCAAAGAGCGGGTTGTGCCGTTTGAATCGGTTACGCTCTTGAAGCGAACATCTCCAAAACGTGTATGCACGGTTTCTATCCTTCTCTCCAGTTTAGAGCGTGAAACCTGATAGCGGCGCACTCCGATGGCGGTTGTCTCTTGGAGAAACAACGAACATAGTTGATCCAGCAGATGCGCGGGAGAAAGAAATGAGAACATGACCCCCGGTCTGTTTTTCTTCATCTGTATTGAAGTGAACCATACATCCAGAGCTCCGGCAGCAAGGAGGCGCTCCATGGTGTAGCCGAGTATCTGTGGAGTTGAGTCATCAATATTGCTTTCCACAACAAAAATCTGTTCTGAAGCAGGTTCTGCCGACCCGTAGAAAACCCTCAGAATGTTGGGGGTGTCGGGAAAATCTTTCTGACCTGCTCCATTTCCTGTTCTTTCAATTGTCATGACCGGTTGTTCTGCATTTGGCTTTGCAACTGCGGCAATAATGGCTGCCCCTGTTGGGGTTACACGCTCCCCGGTGCCGCACCCGGTATGCACGGTCATCCCCTTCATAAGTTCAACGGTTGCCGGTGCAGGGATCGGAAGCCGTCCATGTTCTGTTTCTACAAAACCGCCACCCAACGGGAGCGGCGAAGCATAGAGCATTGATACCTTCAGGTATTCAAGGCAGATGGCTGTTGCCACAATATCGATGATAGAATCAACGGCGCCGACTTCATGAAAATGAACATCTTCAACCGCGACTCCGTGAACCAGCGCCTCTGCTTCAGCGAGACAGCGAAAAATTGAGCGTGACACCCGTTTGACATTATCTCCCAGTTCACTATCAGAAATCATCCGGTCAATTGCTTCGTAGTGACGATGGGTGTGATGGTCATGCACTTCTACATTGAACATTAGACCGGGCATTCCCCCTCGCCGTGTCGGTTCGGTTGAAAGGGTGCAGGAATGTTCCGGTAGTCGTAGTTTTTCAAGTTCTCTTTGCAGATGTTCCAGCGGCACTCCCAGATCCAGGAGCGCAGCAACGGTCATGTCGCCGGAAATGCCGGCATAACAGTCGAAATAGAGTATCTTCATGTATAATGCTTTCCGGGTGAATCAAGTTTCATACGACGCTCTTGCAGGAGGCTCATACTTATGTAGCTTGTGAAATAATGTCAAGATTCATTTCAGCCGTGGGGAAAATAGCTTTTTAGTTTCCATCAGGAACAGTATTTAGCTGTTGTCACAAAACACGACAAGCAGTACCATTCAAAAACTCTGATTGTGAGGATAGTATGTATGCCAACCATTTTCATTTGTGACGACGAAGCTGAAATTTTAAGGTATCTGGATAAACTGTTACGGGTTAACGGATATCAGGTTGAAACTTTTCTCCGTGGGGGGGAATTGCTAAAGCGTCTTGATCACGCTGAAACTTTACCTTGCGACCTGGTGCTGCTGGATGTGAGAATGCCTGATATCAACGGGTTGGAGGTTCAGGAACGGATCTACAAACAGTGGCCGGAACTGCCGACGGTTATCATGACTGCCCATGGCGCCATTGATGATGCGGTGGTTGCAATCAAGCATGGAGCTTATGATTATATAACCAAGCCATTTCCAAAGGAAAAATTGCTCGGTACGTTGGAGCGATTGATTGACCACCGACGCCTTGCCCGGGAAAACCGTGAGTTGCGTCAGGAGTTACAGCGCGGTTCCGCAGGGGGGGATTCCATTGTTTTCCGTAGTCAGGCATTTCGTGATGTTTATGATCTGACACTCCAGGTAGCTGAAAGCGATGCCAATATCCTTGTAATGGGGGAATCAGGAACCGGCAAGGAATTGATTGCCGGGGCGTTGCACAGAAATAGTCCCCGTTGTCGCAAACCTTTTGTATCGCTCAACTGCGCTGCGCTATCGGATACACTGCTTGAAAGCCAACTGTTCGGGCATATACGCGGCGCTTTTACAGGCGCGGTCATGAACCAGAAGGGACTTCTGGAAGAGGCTGATGGGGGAACTCTTTTTCTGGATGAAATTGGCGATGTCAGCCCGGCGGTGCAGGCAAAACTCCTGCGGGTTACCCAGGAAAAAGATTTCATCGTGCTCGGCTCCACCCGCAGCAAAAAAGTTGATGTGCGATTTGTAGCGGCAACCAACAAGGATCTGATGCAGGAAGTGCATGAGGGGCGTTTCCGTGAAGATCTATACTATCGCCTTAATGTGATTACAATTAATCTGCCGCCGTTGCGAGACCGGCGTGATGATATCGAGCCGCTTGCATTTCATTTTCTAAAAAGCATAAGCGGTCGTATGAAAAAAAATGTTCGTAACATTGCCGCTGAATCAATCAGGTTACTGGTTACATACGATTGGCCGGGAAACGTGAGAGAACTGGAAAATGTCATGGAGCGGGCTGTTATTCTTGCCCGTGATACTGTTATTACGCCGGAACTTCTCCCCCTTGGCTCACGGAAAGAGAGTGGAGCTGAAGCGGTTTATCACCCCCAGATGATTCCGCTTGAAGAAGTGGAGCGCCATCACATTGTTTCTGTTCTTCGCGAAACCGGTTTTCACAAGAGCCGAACGGCAGAAATACTAGGAGTTTCGCGGAAAACGCTTGATCGAAAAATTATAGAATACGGTCTGCATGAAGGTTTGAAAGCATGAGACCCCGCTTTGATTACTCAATTCGTCTGAAGCTGACGCTGGCGACCCTGGCTCCACTTGTTGCGTCAATTATTGTTTTTTGGGTTATCGGTTTCAGTGTATTGCATTGGGGATTGCCAGATCAGCCGTATCAGGAACTACGCGGTCGTATCAATCTGGTTTTTTCTGGAATCATGATATGTGCCACCACTATTGGTGTCGTAGTTTCAACCTGGCTTGGTGATAGGATTTCCCGACCGATAAAAAAACTGGAAATTGCTGCCAGGCAGATTGCCGCCGGCGAATATAATCCTGATATTGTGCTTGGGAGCCACGATGAACTGGCTGTGCTGGCGGAAGAATTCAACATCATGAAGCATCGTCTTATTGAGCGAGAGAAAGAAAATCATGCATTGAATATATCTTTGGAAGAAAATGTGCGGGAGCGGACCGCTCAATTGGAAGAAAAAAATCACTGGTTATTGGTGGCGCAGCAGGAGCTCTCCCGGGCTGAACGGTTGGTCGGAATTGGTATGCTTGCTTCTGGCGTGGCTCATGAAATAAATAATCCACTGGCAATTATCCGTGGAAATGCGGAACTTATTGAGATGTCAGTAGAACCGGAATCATCGGCGCGTTCAGAGGTTGATACCATTATGCAGCAGGTTGGTAGGGTAGAGCGAATTGTGGCAAATCTGCTGACATTTGCCCGCACTCAACAGATTGTAACTTGCCCTATTCCCCTGAAGCCGCTTCTGGATGATATACTGAACCAACTGGGGCATCAGATTTCACTTCAAAACTATACAATTGAGCGCCTCTACAGGAATTGTGCCATAACCGTAATGGGTGATAGTGACCAGTTGCGCCAGGTTTTTACCAATCTGATTGTCAATGGTTTGCAGGCTATGGAGGGGGGTGGAGTTTTAACAGTGGATGTCCAGCCGTTTCATGAATCCTCTTACTGTCAGATCATGATTAAAGATACCGGTTGTGGAATTGACGCGTTGAACCAGCAAAAACTTTTCAGCCCTTTTTTTACCACAAAGCCCCACGGAACCGGTCTTGGTCTGGCGGTTACATATGGCATTATAAAAGATCATGGGGGAATGATAGAAGTGACAAGCGAACCGGGGGAAGGCGCCACTTTCACGGTTACCGTACCTGTGGGGTTAGCGTAAGAATATACATATCTTTTTGGTCTCACCTCTTCTTGCTTCATGGTGATTTACATGGTATTTACAATAGATAACGCCTGTCATAATGCTTCACGACTGTTTTGATTTAAATTTATGGGTTACAAACCCAAAAAAAGGGAGGCTTTACATGGAAAAGCAGAAGGTTCATTACAGCGAACTCGGATTGTCCAACACGAAGGAAATGTTTGCCAAGGCTATGCTTGGCAAATATGCCATTCCCGCCTATAATTTCAACAATCTTGAACAACTTCAGGCTATTATAACAGGTTGCAGCGAAACAAATTCACCGGTTATTGTTCAGGTTTCAAAAGGCGCCCGCAGCTATGCCAATGAAACCATGCTCCGTTATATGGCAATGGGCGCTGTTCAGATGGCTCGTGAAACCGGTTCCAATATCCCCATCTGCCTGCATCTTGACCATGGCGATTCGTTTGAACTTTGCAAATCGTGTGTAGATAGCGGCTTTTCATCAGTTATGATTGACGGCTCTCATTATTCCTACGATGAAAATATAGAGCTGACCAGAAGAGTGGTTGAATACGCTCACCAGTACAATGTTTCGGTTGAGGGAGAGCTTGGCGTTCTTGCCGGTATCGAAGATGAAGTCTCTGCAGAAGAATCAAGCTATACCAAACCGGAACAGGTGGAGGATTTTGTCAGAAAAACCGGCGTTGACTCCCTTGCCATTTCCATCGGCACAAGCCATGGGGCATTCAAATTTCCGGCTGGCAAACCTGTCCCGCCATTACGTTTTGACATACTGGAAGAGTGTGAGAAGAGAATTCCGGGCTTTCCGATTGTACTGCATGGAGCTTCATCTGTTGTGCAGGAATATGTCGGTTTAATAAATCAATATGGCGGAAATCTGGCAGGCGCTCTTGGCGTGCCGGAAGAGCAGCTGCGTCAGGCGGCTGCCAGCGCAGTCTGCAAGATCAATATTGATTCTGATGGTCGTCTGGCGGTAACAGCTAAAATCCGTGAGTATTTTGCAAAAGACCCGAAAGAATTTGATCCGCGCAAATACCTGGGAGAGGCGCGCAAGGAATTAATAAAGTTGATTAAACATAAAAATGAAACTGTTCTTGGCTCTGCCGGTAAAGCATAAGGCTAATATTAACGGGGGTTTAAATGGAAACCAGAAAATTTTCCCGGGTCAATTTCAATGTCGCCGCACATATTCAGGCGGGTGAACGTCGCTTTTCCGGAGATATTGAAAACTTGAGCATGAGCGGAATGTTTCTTGTGACTGATGAGCGTTTGCAACTGAATGACCCGGTCAGTATCACAATAGTTCTTACTGGAACTGATCCTGAAATAAGCGTGGAGTTTGACGGTCGTGTCAGCCGAGTTATTGAAAACGGCATGGCGTTTGTTTTTGAGAAGATCGACCTTGATTCCTATACACATCTGAAAAATATTGTCGCTTATAATATTGATGATGCTGAAAAAGTGATGGAAGAGATATATCATTCTATTGATGAAAAACATGGGATCCAAAAACAGGGCTGATTCAGGCATTGGACGTTTTTGGGGATTGAAAAGAGGAACCTCAACATTTTGAGGACGGTATATTACATGAAAAGACACTCCAGACTGTATTCAATAAGCGGTTTTTTACTGGGAGTCAGCGCTCCGGTCGGTTGGATTGCACTTCGCATTCTCCTTTTTTATGATTCACGTCAATCTTTTTGGGATCAGATTATCGGTGATATTATTGTAAACGCCGAACATTTTTCCATGTACAGCTATATGGGCGCTGGCACTGCGCTGGTGTTGGCAATACTCGGGTATCTGATCGGTAAAAACGGCGATGACCTGCTGGAGCGTGCTTCGGAACTGGATGTTCTTCATCGGGAGGTGGCTGAACAAAAAGAGGTTTTTGAAAATCGCTACAAGGTTCTGGACAATAATATCAAGAATTTTCACCATATCAGCAGTAAAATTCAGACTTCCCTTGATCTGGATGAAATCCTGCAGCTATGCTCTGAAGGGTTGCATGAAGTTCTTGGTTATGAGCGGGTAAACATTCTCATGGTTGATGCAGAACGGCAAAACCTCCGTTTTGCCGTTGCCGCAGGAACCCGGGATTTTGACCTGGAGAGCGCCGTTCTCCCTCTTGATGAAAGGATTGGGGTAATCCACCACTGTTTCATGGATAGAAAAGTTCATCTTGTTGATGACATTTCCCGTTACAGAAGTGACAATCATCTTCAACCACCTTACGACAACATTGAACCACTCCGTTCAAAAAGTTTTATTCTCTGCCCTATTGTTGTAAAGGGTGAATCCATCGGTATGTTTGCCATCGATAACAAGACAAGCAAACGGGCATTGAACGATTCGGATGTGGACACAATAATGCTTTTTGCCGATCAGGTTTCCTCCGCCACAACCAGAATCAACCTTTTGCAATCCATTGATACTCTCACTTCTGAAATGGAAAGCTCGTTCACCTTTCTCCTCGGCAGCCGGGATGAGTACTCCCGCAATGTTATGAATATGCAAGAAAGTGTTGATTCGGTCGCCGATGGAACAGCAATCATAGCATCTGCTTCCGAGGGGGTTATGGCGTCGGTTGATGAGACCAGCACGGCAGTCAACGAAATATCTGTTGCCATTGAACAGGTTACCCGCAATCTTGATCATCTGGCAGGTATAGTTCACCAATCTGCATCCGCCATGGAGCAGATCAACTGCACTATCAGCAACGTGGAGCAGAACGCTGCAATTTCTCACGAAGTTTCCAGCCAGGTCAAGTCGCAGGCAGAGGAGAGCATTGCGGTCGTCACCGAGACCATATCTTCGCTGGCTGAAATCCAGACCTCGGTTGAGCTCTCCTACGAAGCGATTACACGCCTGGAGGAAAACAGCACCCGTATTGAAAATATCGTAAGTGTTATCAATGACATCACAAAACGTACGAATCTTCTTGCGCTTAATGCATCAATCATTGCGGCACAGGCAGGCGAATACGGGAAAAGTTTCGGCGTCGTAGCCGATGAAATCCGTAACCTTTCTCTGCAGACAGGACATTCAACAGGCGAGATAACCAGCATTATTGAAGAAATTATGAGCGAATCCAAAACTGCAGCAAGTAATATCACCTCCACCAAGGAGCTTGTCCATCGCGGCGTCGAGCTTGGACACACTACTGGGGAAAGTTTGAAAGCGATTTTTGACAGCTCTGTCTGTTCCATGGACATGACCCAGCAGATTAAACAGGCAACCAAGGAACAGGTTACAAGCGTCCAGATGGTGGCAAAGTCCATGGAAGATATCAGCTCCATGACATCCCAGATATTTGCCGCTTCAACGGATCAGGCGAAGGCGACCAGAAGCATTGCCAGGTCAGTTGAGACTATCAAGGATATGGCACATGAAATGGTGTCATCAACATCGCGTCAGGTTGATGACAGCAAGAGAATTCGCTCAACTGTTGACTCAGTCAGTGTCATGGTGAAGGAAATGTTTGACAACATGGAAGAGCGTCGTCGCCAGAGCGCCGAGGTTATTACCGAACTTGAAACGATGAAAAACCGGACCTGTGCGCTTTGATTCCTGTTTCAAATCAAAACGTCAAACTTGGAGAATGTATGAATATAGCTGAAAAAGTCAAAAACATGGCGGCAGATGCACATCAGGCATCTCTGGCAATGGCACGACTTTCAACTGATTGTAAAAATAAGCTGCTGGTTGCCATGGCACAGGCTCTGGAAACTGACGCGGATAAAATTATTGCTGAAAATGTCAAGGATCTTGATGCTGGTAGAATCAAACGGCTCTCTGCTGCCATGCTTGACCGTCTGATGCTCAACCCACCCCGCATAACTGCCATTGCCGATGCGCTGCGTGAAGTGGCGGTGCTTCCTGACCCTGTGGGGGAAGTGACAAAGATGTGGAAGCGCCCAAATGGGCTGATGGTCGGGAAAATGCGTATTCCGCTCGGCACTATCGGTATCATTTATGAATCACGTCCCAATGTTACAGCCGATGCCGCAGCGCTCTGCCTCAAGGCTGGCAATGCTGTGGTTCTGCGGGGCGGTTCAGAGGCAATCAACTCAAACCGAGCCATTGCAAAGATTCTTCAGGATGTTTTAAGCGGACATGGAGTTCCGGCAGCGGCGCTTTCTCTGATCTCTTTTACAGAACGTGAAGCGGTTCTGGAGATGCTCAAGCAGGAGGAATCAATTGACCTGATAATCCCCCGTGGCGGAGAAAGCCTGATACGGTTTGTGGTTGAAAACTCCCGTATTCCGGTTATCAAGCATTACAAGGGGGTTTGCCACATATTTGTCGATAGCGCCGCTGATTTTGATATGGCTGAAAAAATTATTATAAATTCCAAAACTCAGCGCCCCGGAGTGTGTAACGCTTTGGAAACTTTGCTGATTCATAAGGATATTGCTGAACAATTTGTGCCACGCATTGCCGCAACTCTTTCCTCTATGGGGGTTGAGCTGCGTGGTGATAAGGAATTTTGTAAATATGCTACAGAGGCAAAGCCGGCTGCCGAAGATGATTGGTATGCCGAATACCTTGACCTGATTCTTGCCTGTCGCGTGGTGGATGATATGGATGCCGCCATTGCCCATATCAACCGCTACTGTTCGCTGCATACGGAGTCCATAATCACCACAGATTACAGCACGGCTAACCGTTTCATCCGCGAGGTGAATTCAAGTTGTGTCATGGTCAATGCTTCTACCCGTTTTGCAGATGGGAATCAGCTTGGTCTCGGCGCAGAAATCGGAATTTCTACCACAAAACTGCACTCCTTTGGTCCCATGGGACTTGAAGATCTTACAACAACAAAATTTATCGTGTATGGTGACGGGCAGGTGCGGGAGTAATTTCAATCCCAAATCAAAAAGTCATCTTAGTTCGTCTATCCAGTCGGATTACTTTAGTGGGGAGGTAAATTCAATGCGTCATACTATTTTTATGCTTCTATTGTTATCTCTTTTTATCGGAACTGCAAACGGAGCCATTGTTTCAGGCTCTACCGAGAACCGACTCAAACAGTTGGGGGAACGGTCTGCTAAAGTTGCCGCAGGAAAAGCGGCGGAATATGCCAAGGATCTGCTTGAAACCGCCAAGCTATCAGTTCAGGCGGCACAGGCTGCTGCTCTTGTCGGCAATGAGGTTATGGCAATTCAAAAGATAGAGTTGGCTGACCTGCAGTTGACAGTTGCAGAAACAAAAGCATCGACAAAAGAGACGGTTGAGCTGGTTGCGGTAAAACGCGCAGAACTGAAAAAACTTGATGCCAGACTTGAAAACTTGCGATTGGGAGGAGAATAAAATGTTAAGATCACTACTTATTCTGCTCTTATTAACTGTTATGACCGCGACAAACTCTCTCGCAGCTGACAAAGCCAAGGTGCGCGCACAGATTGATGGAGCTAGCAGTGCGCTGGAAGCTTTTATTGCAAAATCAGGTGACAACCGTGAAGTATCAAAAGATCTTGATCAGGCTCACCATCAGATAACACGGGCGTTTGAGACGTTTGAAAAAGGTGGTCAGTTATTTGGTCTTGCCGGCATAAAACCAGAAGCAGAGCAGGAAATTACCCATTACCTCAATCTTTCTGATCTGTACCTTACTATTGCAGGTTACCGAGTGGAGAAGAGCAATGCCGCCAAGGAGCTGGAAACTCTGGAAAAAAACCTTGCCGCAGTCATGTCAAAAATCAAGGTTTTTGAAGATCGTAAATCAGAATTTGACAAGTTGAAGGGTGATGCTGCCAAATACCAGGCTGCTGCCAAAGAGGTAGAGGTTCTCAAGGGAGACAAAAGATTGCTTAATGCTGAAACAGAGAGACTGTCGCTCGAAGTAAAGAAACTGTCCGAGCAACTTGCTGAAGCAAAGAAAAACGCAACACTCCCCAAAGTAGAGCCTAAAGCGGCGCCTGACCCACCAAAGGAAGCACCAACTGACAAAAAATGATTGTATGAACTCTGCTTTGCACATAATTGCTATGAAAGGCGGGAGTTATTCCCGCCTTTTTATATGAATTAAACGGGGAATTAAATTAATGAAAGATACAGTTAAAGATATACTTCTCAGGCGAATCAGCGAGCAAGGACGCATGACTTTTGCGGATTTTATGACTGCCTGTCTGTATGAACCGGGTCTTGGTTATTACACTTCACCAGGGCGCAAGGTTGGAACAGAGGGTGATTTTTACACCAGTATCTCGGTACATGCCGCCTTTGGACGGGTTATAGCAAGGGAAATAGCCCAGATGTGGCGTATTATGGGTGAACCGTCAACCTTTACTCTTGTGGAGTGCGGAGCGGGGCATGGACGGCTGGCGTGTGACATCATGGATTTTCTGGCAGCTAGGGAACCGGCTTTTTATGCCGCCATTGAGTTGGCGCTGATTGAAAAAGAACCTTCACTGGAAGCAGCGCAACGTGAATTACTGGCATCCCATGTTTCAAAGCTGCGGTCGATTACCCCGGAAACCGTTGCAAATGGTCAATTTACATTCAGCGGCTGTCTCTATTCCAATGAACTGCTCGATGCCATGCCGGTTCATCGGGTAATCATGGGTGAGCTCGGCTTGCAGGAAATTTACGTTACCTGCCGGGATGGTGAATTTATTGAGGAGAGCGGAGAACCGTCCACACCGGCTCTTGCTGAATATCTGCAACAACTTGGCATCTCGCTTCATCCAGGCAAACAGGCGGAAATAAACCTTGCCGCAGCAGGTTGGCTCCTTTCAATAGCAACAGCGATTCAGAAAGGTTTTGTACTCACCATCGACTACGGATACACGGCGGAAGAGCTGTTTGCCCCCCATCGCAAACATGGGACAGTGCTATGTTATTACCGTCATCAGGTGGAGGAAAATCCATACATTCGTGTTGGCGAGCAGGATATTACCTCCCATGTTGATTTCAGCACAATCATGCAGCGTGGTGAAATCTATGGGCTTATCAATCAATGGTTTGGCGAGCAATACCGTTTTCTGTTATCTGCAGGAATAATGGAGGAAATCCAGGAAATGGAAGATTCAGAGGCATCTGATGATGAAAAACTGCGTCTCCGCCTTGCTCTCAAACGTCTGATTATGCCGGAGGGGGGGATGGGTGATACATTCAGAATATTGATTCAATCAAAAGGTGTGGAAAAAAACGCAGCTTTGCGATGCAAAAGAAGGATTGGAGAATAAATGACTGTTATTAAAGAAAATATTAGCTCCATTGTTTTTGATCTGGATGGCACGCTATACAGTTCAGATATTTTTGCAGCTTTGATTCAGGATGCAGGGCGGGATTATATGGCTGGCATTCTCGGTTCTTCGCCTGAAGAAACCCGTGAGCTTATGAAACAGACCAGAACAAGATTGCAGGCTGAACGGGGAACTGTACAAACCCTTTCAACAGTTTGCACAGAACTGGGTGGCAATGTTCAGGATCTACACCGATACTTCACGGCAAATCTCCGTCCTGAAGCGCATCTGCAGAGAGATCAGCGGGTAATTGACCTTTTGACAGCATTATCAGAACAGTACCGCCTGTTTCTATTTACCAACAACAACCGTGCCCTGACCATGCGTATTATTGCCGTACTCGGTTTTGAGGGATGTTTCCAACGTATTTTTGCCATTGATGACCAGTGGAAAGCAAAACCGAATGAAGAAACCTTGAGCCTCATACTTGCCGAAGCTGCTGGCAAAGCGGAAGAAGTGCTATTTGTGGGAGACCGCTATGACATCGACCTTCGTTTGCCGGAAGCTCGTGGATGTCCTATAAGCCTGGTTCAGAACGTTGATCAGTTACTCAAGCTTGGCGCTCTGTTGCTCGGTGACAGATAATCTACAATCTCCTGCATATCTTTAGGCATCTCAACGGTAAATTCCATATATTCACCACTTGATGGATGTATAAAACCGAGCGTACGAGCATGAAGCGCCTGTCTCCCAAGAGTGTGGATCATCTTTTTCAACCGGCTGTCAGCCAGATTGTTAGTTCTACCGCCATCGGGGTATAGCGGGTCTCCCAATAGTGGGAAACCTGCTTCCGTAAGGTGTACCCGTATCTGGTGAGTTCTGCCGGTTTCAAGCCGTAGTTCCACCAGTGTGATTCTCCCGTAACGTTCCTTGACCTTCCAGCGTGTTACGGCGTTTCTCCCCTGCTTTGCCTTGCCGGATTGCCGCAATCGTTCTGTCGGATGACGTCCGATAATTCCTTCAATCTTCCCCGACTCATCAACTGGATTGCCGAATACCAATGCGTGATAGATTCTTTTGATTGAGTGAACATGGAATTGTGCGGCCAGTGACTGGTGGGCATGATCATTCTTGGCAGCCACCATAACACCTGTTGTCCCCTTGTCGAGACGATGCACAATACCGGGGCGCAACTCACCTCCGATACCTGAAAGGTCGGTGCAGTGGGCAAGAAGGGCATTGACGAGTGTTCCACCACTGTTCCCCGGGGCTGGATGCACTACCATGCCGGCCGGTTTGTTGATAACAATCAGATCCCGGTCTTCGTACAGAACCTGGAGCGGGATATCCTCCCCCTTCGGTTCAGCTGCAATCGGCTCCGGTATTTCCACAGAAATCTGTTCACCGCTCCGTACTTTATGGGAAGAGCGCGCCGATTTCCCATCGACTTGAACCGATCCCTCTTCAATAAGACGTTGGACAAATGAACGCGATTCACTCTCCAGATGACGGTTTATGAATATGTCAAGCCTGACGCCGTTGTTTTCCTCTTCCACTGTGAACTCGTGCAGGTTCATAAAAACTCCAGCTGTTGACGATTAATCGTTATAAGAAAGGCGTACCCTTGAGCGAGTACGCCTGATTGTAATTATCTGCTATAAAAATAAATAACTACCAGATTGATGACTCGATCTTGCCGGCTCGTTTGATAAGAACATCAACTACAGCGGTTTCGTAAATAATGTCCGGATTCAAGTCCATGGATACGCGGGTTAAAAAGTGTTGTCGACCTTCTTCCAACTCTTCCTGCAGAAGATCAAAGATGGTATCGTTTTTAATTCCCTGTTCAACTTTTTCCTTGTTGTACATGGCAACATCGGAAAGAATAGCGCGCGCCAGCCGTTTTGCAAGATCAGGATTATCAATTAGAGCCATGATGTATTCCTTCTTTTTATTGAATTTTAGTGAATCCGTACTGCAAAATAGATGCTTGCTTCGCCACGCCGGACAAGGATTGTCACTCTGCCCCCTTTGCCAGCTCTGTTTATTGCCAGATGATAGTCTGCCGCCGAATGAATCGCTTTACGATTTATGGATACTATCAGATCACCACGTTTAATGCCAGCTTCTGCTGCAATGCTCCTTTGCTCCACATTTTGGATGATTGCGCCAGCCTGTTCGCCATCATCAACAACAAGACCGAGAATGTCCGCATCACCAGAGTGTGATTGTCGGTTTGAGCCTGACGAATGTTGTTTGGGAGCGGTATCCGCATTGGCTAGTATCATTGTCACTGTCAGCTTTTTACCGTCACGCATGATTTCAACCTTTGCACTTTTGCCGATACCTGCTTCTGCTACAAGACGCTGCAGATGTGATGGGTCGGTTACGCTGGTTCCGTTAAAATTAGTGATGATATCACCTTGCCGGATTCCTGCTTTATCCGCAGGTCCACCCTTGAGCAGATCGTTTATCAGAGCTCCCTTTGATTCCTTGAGTCCAAAGGATTGGGCAAGCTCTTCAGTCACCGGCTGAATAGTGACCCCCATATATCCACGGCTGACGTTTCCTTTCTGCATGAGTTGAGAAAATATCGGTTTTGCCATGGTAATCGGGATGGCAAAACCGATCCCCTGCCCCGCAGCCACAATGGCGGTATTGATGCCGATAACCTCACCATGGATGTTCAGCAAAGGTCCGCCGGAATTCCCCGGGTTGATGGAAGCATCAGTCTGGATAAAGTTTTCGTAGGTTTCGATCCCCATGTTTGAGCGACCTTTTGCCGAAATAACTCCAACGGTCATGGAACGCTCAAGACCGAACGGATTTCCGATAGCAATCGCCCATTCACCAACTTCAAGCTTGTCTGAATCGCCAAGGACTGCAACCGGAAGATCTCCGGCAGGTATCTTTATGACCGCAATATCAGTTTTCTGGTCACCGCCAACGACCTTGGCATCATACACCTTGTCATTGGAAAGTTTCACCTGCACGCTCTCCGCATCCCTAACCACATGATCATTGGTAACAATATAGCCATCCTTGCTGATAATAAAACCGGAGCCGAGGCTTTTATCCCGCTTGAACTGGGGACCGGCCAAAAAATCTTCGAAGAATGGATTCATTTCAAAGAACGGCTGGACAATTTTTTTCTTGCTGATTGTTGAGATGTTAACAACAGAAGGGGTGACTTTTTTGGCAACAGTGCTGAACGCTTTTTGAGTAGTGAGCAGATCCGCCGGAACATCTTTAACCGGTGCTTCCGCTTCACCAGGTTTTCGTTTTGATTCCAGGAAAAGTGGGGAATCATTTTTACTGGAACAAGCTGAAATAGCCGAAAGCACGGCAACCAGCAGCAGTGTCACGAATATGGTATGTACTAGATTTTTCATAGTCTGAATGCCATGGTATGCGAATTGAAAAACGTTAAAACTTTAGTCATTCTCTGCGACCATGTCAAGGCGTTCTCATCAGAGCAGATCGTTTTTCATGCATTAAACGGAGCAACAATGGTGTCAGGACGGCGACAAAGAGGAGAGCAGAGCCGAGCCATTCCTTGTTTGTCAGCCGCTCGTTAAGAACAAAAAAACCAGCCATCAGACTCCAGACCGGGTCAAGGGTGTAAATCAGTCCGGCACGGGTTGCCGTGGTGTAGCGCTGAAAAGCATTCTGCAGGGTAAAGCAGAGTACGGTAGGAAAAACAGCGCAATAGACAACTGTTCCGAAAGCTGTACGCGAGAGAATGTAGTCAGGGTGATCTACTGATAGAGCAAGCGTTCCCGACATTATGGCAACTACGGCAAACTGCACCAATGATATCAGGTAGATGTCATCATCGCCGGTAAGCACTTTTGATACGGTCAGGATATGCACCGCAATACAGAAAGCGCAGAGCGTTGACACCAGGTCGCCTGTATTGAATCCGCCACCACCGGCAGCCAGCAGTCCGATTCCGAAGACAGAAAGAATAATTCCGACAATGTTTGCCCCACCGATCCGGTCACGCCAGAACAATTTTGCCAATAACGGTATGAAAAGGACAAAGAGATTATTGAGGATACCGGCTCTGGAGATAGTGGTTCCGCTAATGCCAAAAACAAAAACCAGATTGGTAAAACCGAGCGCCAATCCGACCGTTGCACCGCGTTTGATTGTCTGGCGGTTGAGTCTGGAGATCCGCATACTGGAAATAATCAGCATAATGAATGTGGCAATAGTAAAGCGCATGGCAACAAAATGAATCGGTGGGATTGTTGCCAGACCGATTTTGGTAAATAGGAAGCTGCCGCCCCAGAAAAGCGTTGTCAGAATAAGGTATAGGTATACCTTGAGTGGTGAAGGGGAGGTGGAGCTATTCATTGCTGTTTCTAAAAAGAGTGCGGAGTGTCAGGGAACCGGCCGCACCTGCTAAAGCGACTCCGGCCGCCAACAGATATGCAGAGGTAAAACTGCCGCTTCTGTCTGCCATGAATCCGGCTATGGCAGGACCTGCCACCTGACCAATCCCGAACAGCAGCGTAACAAAACCGATGGCAACGGACGCCATTTTACCGCCGAAAATATCGCCGCATGATGCCGCCATGATTGCAGGCACACTGAAAGCAGTCATGCCGAACAGAAGCGCTCCCGCCGTGAAGAAGAGCGGAGAAGCTGCCAGTCCGAACATGGCGAAGGCGACAGTGTGAATCAGGTAGACCAGCACCAGTGTGTTGGCACGTCCAATACGGTCAGAGAGGCTTCCCCAGAGAAAGCTAACCAGCAGGTTTGCCCACCCCATCACCATGAAAAGATTGCCCGCTGATGCTTTGCTGTATCCTCCGGCAGACATCAGGTGCTTAACAAAAAAGGTCATGAAAATTATGTAGGAGAAACCAAAGGCAACATACACCAGACCAAGATGCCATGCGGCTTTGGAACGAAAAATATCGTGCCATGAATCATTCTGCCGACCGGTCGGGATGCTTGCCCCTCCGGCGTATGGTGATGAGAGATCAATGCGCGGCATCGATGAACTGTTACGAACTACCAGCCAGCAGACCATGGCAATTGCCAGTGATAATCCGCCGAAAATCTGCCAGCAGAGCTGCCAGCCGTTTGCTCCTGAATGAGCCAGAAGCGGTGGAACGAATGAACCTGTGCCGATCATGGCAAAAGCAGAGCCGGTTACAGCGATTCCTGATGCCAGTCCGCGCCTGGTCGGAGGGAACCAGGTTGCCCACATTCCCATCACGGCGATGTTGGCTGCTCCGCTCCCGATTCCTGTTATGCATCTCCAGAACGCTGCCGATATGAATCCATCCGCCATGCCGGTCATGAACATGCCGATAGCAATAGTCAGCAATCCGCCGCTTACGACAATGCGTGCTCCCCAATGGGGTACCAGTGCTCCCCCTGCCAGTGCCATGACCAGGTATCCGATTAGATTGGCGCTTGCCAGCACCCCTGCCTGGGAGTTGTCGAGATGCAGCCCTGACTGCATGGAGGGGAGCAGTACGGAATAGCCGAACCGTGCCAGTCCAAGCGCACTGAAAACGGCCATGGTTCCGGCGGCAAGCACCAGCCATGGATAGAAACGATACGTTGTAAGATTCATGTTCCCTTGTATAGCAGTTTTAATGGCGTCACGGTACGATAAAATATAGTGTCAAATCTGACACTGCATCTGGGGTCAGGCTTGCAATATTGGTATTAGTATGATAGAGACAGAGCATGGCACGAAAACCTAGAGTCCATTACCCAACTGCACTGTATCATGTGATCCTGCGAGGCAATGCCCGTCAGGATATCTTTTTTGACGATGAAGACCGCATTCGCTTCTACCTGCTTTTACAGGAAGGAACTGAAAAATATGGGCATCGTATCCATGCATTTTGCCTGATGACAAATCATGTTCATCTTGCAATACAGGTTGGAGATGTATCGTTGTCCCGAATCATCCAGAACCTCGCATTCCGCTATACGAAATGGATCAACTGGCGGCAAAACAGAAGTGGGCATCTTTTCCAGGGGAGGTACAAGGCTGTCATGGTGGACGCTGATTCATATCTGCTGGAACTTGCACGCTATATACACCTCAATCCAGTACGCGCCAATATGGTTCAAACGCCTGAAGAATACCGATGGAGTGGGCATCGCGGCTATCTTGGCAGAGAAATCATCCCTTGGCTCACAACAGAGTGGATATTGTCCTTCTTCAGTCAAAAAAGTGCACAGGCAGAGATTGGATACAAAAATTTTGTCGATCAGGGGAAAGATGATGGATATCAACACGAATATCATACCGGCAGCATTCATGAAAGCCGGATTCTTGGCGATGATACCTTTATTGACAAAGTTCTGACTCATGCCGAATCACAACCGCTAAAACGCATCAGACTTGAAGAAATATTGCAGAAAGTCTGCATGAAATACGGGATTGAAGAAAAGGACTTGAAAGCACCAGGCAAATATCGCAAACATTCAGAGGCTCGTGGTGTGGTAGCATGGTTGCTGCTGGAAACTTGCGCGGCAACGCTATCAGAATTGAGCAGGCTTACCGGCAGAGATATATCGACATTGAGCAACGCAGCTAAAGCAGTGCAATCTCGCGCCATCGGTGATCAACTACTTGCTGGCAATATGGCAGAGTTAAAGCAGAGTTTATAGCTAATCACAATAACAAAAGCCTGACCCCAGTTTCTACATGAAAATAAAAAGGGTCTATGTAAATATACATAAACCCTGTAATATCTTGGTCGGGATGACTAGATTCGAACTAGCGACCCCCTGCTCCCGAAGCAGGTGCGCTACCAGGCTGCGCTACATCCCGAAGTGTTTTTTCTAGCACCCCCCAGGAGTTTTTGTCAAGGGGAAAGACTTTAATCCTTTGAAGGTAAATCATGCGTCTTTATCT
>Ga0172367_10002646_pt1 | contig 24295 bp, 23 predicted proteins | sample Lak10m_FD_114542 | JGI IMG/M metagenome (GOLD analysis project Ga0172367, IMG submission 114542) | Freshwater microbial communities from Kabuno Bay, South-Kivu, Congo - kab_022012_10m | ecosystem: Environmental > Aquatic > Freshwater > Lake | place: Democratic Republic of the Congo: South-Kivu... | reverse complement strand
CTGAAACCCCATTTCTCCAGCATCCTTATCAGTTGGAATGATATTACGAACTCGGATACCATTCTTCATAAACCAATCGGTATGTTTAGTGGAATCTTCTACGGCATCCGAATCTAACATAATCGTTACATCCTTAACACCTTTCTCTAATATTTTATTTTTAAGTTTGCTAAGTAAGAATTTACCCAACAAAGGAATTACATTTCTCTTTACCGAGAATGAATCGAATACACCTTCAACTAAAGTAATTGGTTCGTTCCAATTTATCATATTCTCAAATACGATTACATCTCTGCTAATTGGTGGGTTCTTATACTTCATCTTATCATCTTCATAGAATGAACGAGCTACGAAGTAATTAAGGTCACCATTATCATCGTAAGAAGGTATAATAACTCTACCACCATAAAGTCCATCTTCACAATATCCGATGTTATACTTTACAATATCAGCTTGAGTGATACCCCTTTTATTTAAATAGTGTACTGCCTGATTATAGGAAGGACTAATACCCTTTGGTTTGAAGTAAAGTTGTTTGAACTCTTTTGGTAGTTGTAGTTTTGCTACATATTCCTCTTTGGAATCATATTCAGGTTCATCGCCATATACATCTTTTACTACCGATATATCTCTAAGGTCTACATTTAGTTTACGAAGTAGTGATGTAATACTTCTACCCTTAGAATCACATACCCAACAATGCCATCTTTGAGTATCTAAGTTTACTTGTAGTTTCTTTTTATGGTGGTTACAAAAGGGGCAGTAGTGTGCCTGTTCGTTCCCCTTTAACGAAGAACCAACACCCAATGCCGAATCTAATATTGTTATTATTTTTAGTTTGTTCTTACCCGATAGCATAATTTAGGTTATATCCACAAAAACTTATACAAATATACAACATTTTTAGGATATATCCAAATTTTTAATTAACCACCGTATGAATTTTTAATATCAATAAGAAAATCTGCTAAAAATTGAAGTTTATTAGCTATTTGCTCTCTTGGTTGGTTGTTTAAAACCATACCTTTTAGGTCTAAAAGTGATGCAGCTGCAATGGAGTGTGCATCGTCCTTTGAATTTAAATATGCATCGGAAATGCCGTATTTTTTACCAATTTCAGTAAGTGTCATAACGTTTGTTTATTAATATATATCCTTTCGGAAGAATTTTCCCATTAAATTTTCATTAATAGATTGTGGGTCAGATAAAACATCTAATTTAAACTGCCACCAAACTTCCCAATATGTAAGTGATTTTTTGCTGAAGCAGAATTGAATAATTTCTCTTTCAAATTCCTCAGCTCTACCAGCTTTTATCTCCGCTTTAATCCATTCGTTTGATGAATAGTATTTTTCCCAGTCTGATGCTTTACGAACTACTCTTTTACGAACCTTTCCCTTTAGCGGTTTTAATCTACGAACTTGATTTAATGATTTTTTGCCAATATAAAATTTACCCGTTGGAATATGTATAATTTTATAGACAAAACCAATAGCACCCTCTGGAGTGTTTTCTTCCGTAACCGTATTTCCCTTAAATTTCCAAGACATTATTTTGCTTTTACAACATCAGTATATTTTTTACCAGGATTGTATCCAGGTACCGCATTAGCGGGTGCATACTGATTTGCGCCTAATGCTCCATATCTATCTTTTTTCAAATCACCTTTCATTAAGTCTTTGGAACCCGGAAAAGGGAACTCTACACCAATTGGTGTTTTATCTTTACCTTTTGTATTAGCTTGAGAATCTTTTGGTTTCTTACTAAGTAAAAGTTCTAAAATTTTTGACATGTCAATGTTGTTTATATAGTAATAAATATAACCTATGTATCAAAACGAATAATAAAATTAACAGGATAGTCAGGAAGTGATTTAATTGGTTGTGGGAGTTTTGCCACCGCAATCATATTTAATTCATCATCATATAAACCAATTGTTGTAATAAAAGGTGCTAAATAAGAACCCGTTCTATCAATTGATGAACTATATTCGTAATCAGCAAATCCACCTTTTTTATTTGGGGTTAAAGAGGATGTAAAAGATGTTAATTTAATTTTTTTAAATGTACCATCACTGCTAAAATCTATTGCCGATGGGTTTTGAGATACATTGAATTCATTTTCCAATACTGATATGAATATTTCATTTTCATATATAGTTTTTGTTGAACGAAAACTTAAAGTAAAGTTTGTCAAATCTCCAACACCAGACCCACTTGTTATATCTCTAGTCAAAACAACTAAACCTCTATCATAAAGAATATTACCAGCTACATTACTACCAGAATCTAAAAGATTAGAGTACCCATCATCTGTGAAAGTTTTTGAGGTTGACTCGTTAGTAAATACAACAGTACCAGGTTTAATACCCTCTCCATAGTTTGATTGTAGAATTGGTAATACAACCAACTCATCTTCAAGATTTCTTTCATCAGTTGAAGCATAAGATTTTCTTCTACCAACTTCAGTTATTACTGATGCGGTTGCTGCATTTCTATAAAATTGTGCTTTAATAGAACGAAATAATGCCTGTTTTGAAATCCCATACGATTTTTCTTCTATTTCTTCATCGTAATTTCCAAAACTACCACTTTTAGCGAAAATTGGTTTAATATCATTTTCGTCTAATGTCCACTCTTTGTAGACTTTGAATGGTCTGGTTATAATATCTGATTTTGGAATATCCTTTAACATTATCAGCGAGTTTTGTATAAATATTCCTAAAAGAGAAAACCCCCTTCATCAGGGGGTTATCTATTTTAAGGTTTAATTAGCTTTTAATTAGAATGAAAGTTTAACTTTGATTAATATTTCTTTATCAAATGATTTTACAATTGGTTGAGAAGTTTTAGCTACTGCAACACATTCATTTGAATCATTGTATAAACCTACAGTTGTAACGTAAGTTTGTGGGTCAGTTTCAAATGTTGTTTCTACAAATGCGCCATCAGTATCCACATAAGTAGGATTGTTTGAATAGTTAAACTCTCTATTTGTTGCTCTAACAAAGAAATGTTGAGTAGAGATATTTTCAGTTCTACGTGCTTCAAAATCGCCACCAAACTTTATTGCGGAAAGTAATCTATATTGGTTGAATTGCTCTCTATCTTGTGCCAAATTACCAGCTAAACTTCCACTCATTAGATAGTTACCATCTTTAGTGTAGATAGTTTCAGTAGCAACTAAGTTTCCTACAACCGATGCAACTGCGTCTGCGTTAAGAACGATAATTCCTCTATCAGGATAAAATAATCCTAATCCTTCTCCATTAGAACCAGTTGGGGTTTTAATAGTTGCTTCGTTTTCAGTTCCTAAGTTTAAAGAACCAGAAACAACTTTAAATGTCCTTCCACTCAATCCTAAATCATCACCAAATTTCTTACCACTATTGTCAATAAATGTGAATGTACCGTTTGAACCTTGTAGTTTCAATGACCAGTTACCCGGATCCATTTTCTCTCTATAACGGCCTCTTGCGATGTTAATAAAATAAAGTGAATTTGCGTCTGTCAAAGTACCAGCTGAATTTTCAAATGAAAATTTAGTATCAGTTGGTTCTAACAGCATAGCTTTATATTGTGCGTATGTTGCTTTTGTTGCTAAAAGAGCAGAATCATTATCTGCTAAGTTCATAGAACCACTTCCATTTAGATGTCCATATGCAATTGCAAATTGAACTTCTGCTGAATCTGAATACGTTGCTGGACTATAATCATATACGTTAGCATAGTAATATCCGCTTTGTGCAATTGATTGTGCAGATGATGTAAAAAATTGTGTTAAAGAACCAGAATCTCCAGTCCAAAGACCAGTTGTAACAACTTCTATTTTTGCGTTCACCTTATCAAAATCACCAAATCTTTTATAAATACCGGTTGTAATACCAGAAGTATTTGTTGCAATTTGTTGGCCTGCAGGTAATACACTATTAAGAAGTGATACTATCTGATTTGTATCAACCGTACCAGAATTAGCTAATGCGGCTATCTGGGCGGTTACGTTAGGGTCATTAATTAGTGCCATTTTTTATTTCTTTTTATGCTTTATAAGTTACAGTCACAGGTATAGTTTGTGACCCTCCGGTTTCGTTACCATAAACTGTCAATGTAGTTGCTACATTAATTGTTAAGTTTGGATTTGGAGTGAATCTGAATTCTAAACCACTAACCACTTGTGCAGTTGTTGTAATTTCTTCACCTAAGAATACAGGTACTGTACCAGTTGCAGTAGCACCTCTTACTACTGTCAATGTTCCAGCTCTTTGGTCTGCTAATACAACAGTGTATCCAGCATTTCCGTTTCCAGCTGGCGATGTAGTTGGTAACAATGCAACACCACCTTCAGTTTGATTTACAGAGATTGAAGGTACACCCAATCTTACGGTTGGGATTAGAGTAGTTCCTTTTGGAAGAGTTACCAATTTGTATCTCAATACTTGAGTTTCATCTGGTGATGCTTCTGTAATAGGAATTGCTCTGATTGCAGAATCATAAAACGCAGAACCCTTTGGGTGCGCTGGTTCATATAATGTGTAATCAATTTCGTCATCTCCCAAAGCAAATTTGGTGATGTTTAAAGATTGACCAGATGCCAATTTTTGTCTACCTTTTTTGGTAAGGATTGCATCTACGGTAATTTCGGTATTATCTAAATATGCCATTTGATATTGTTTTTATGCTTTTATTTCTAAAATAAATATAACCATTTAGTATTTTCAATCTTAGTCAACTTCAAGTATTGGTTCACCACTACCTCTACCTGTTTTAGCCACTCTAAGAATGTTAGGATTAGTTGTAAATGTTTCTACAGGATCCAAACCATCTGGTGTTGTTGCTGCAGTTTGTTTTGAACCCTTAAAGTATGAACGTTGTAATCCTTCACCCAATCCATTTACAAATTTATAGTGTGTAGGAAGATAACCATGTATAGCAGTTACCTGAACTATATCATTACCAACTGAAATACTACCACTAAAAGGTAGCAACGATACATAGTATTTATCTTCGTATGTTGTTAAAGTAGAATATTTTATAGGACCAGATGTTGTTGCTGGATACCCACCTGTTTGTACTTTTTTCTTTTTAGCTTTTGTTTCTTTAACTAAGAAAGCACTAACCCTACTACCAGTTGTTTCTAAATTTCCAAAAGTTTCATCATATCTTCTAAAAATAGAATTTCCTCTTTTTGCATAAAGTCCATATCCTAAATTAGCTAATGAATTTTTTTCCATACCAATTTGTTCTACCGAAAATGCATCAACTTCACCATATAAACTAGCACCAGTAGGACATTCTATATTAATCGAACCCGTATTTGGATATGTAGGAAATTCAGTTTCTGCTATATTTGAAACATCATAATTGATAGTACCACCATAAGTAGGATTTGTTCCTTCCAATATTGTAATAGATTCAGCATCCACTTCACCATCATAGTTATTTAAATCACTATTTAAAATTGTTACATTTTTAGCGTCTAATTCACCTTCTTTTACCACATACTCTAATTCTATTTTATCATTCGGTCTATTATCAATATAAACTTCATAATCATTTCTCAAAGATTCTGGTCTATTCCATTTTGTTTTACTTCTCTCTAAGAAATGTGGTTCTATTAATAAACCTTTAGATACATTCGCTCTTGCTGGTGTAAGTTCAGTTAATACTTCAAATAAAGATTTATCAATATACTTTATTAGTTGAATATATTCATAAATGTTTCTTTCAAGTCTTTCAAAATAATAATTTCTTAAAACATCTAAATCTTTGTAATTTTCTCTATATTCATCCGTAGGATTTCCTATGTAATTATCAATGTTGAACTCACCAAACGCCTTTAATATATCCATATTCAACTCTTTAATTGGAGAGAAGAATAACCCAATACGATTTGAATCGATTGGAGCTCTATCAAAAGATTTTTCAGTTGCTCTAACTTTGTGAGAAAGATTTGTTTTTAATGTTTGTGTTTCAAATCTAATTTTGTTTGAATAGTTAAATCCCAAAGATGGTACAGTAGCCGTTACAGTCCTATCGTAAGGGGTGTATTGATAAGGATAAACCGATGCCGAATACATATTACTTGCACTAGCATAAGGTTCTCCATAACTTTCATTTATTGCTACGTTTTTAATATAAGGGTCTGCGATTCTATTTTTTGGATACTCAAAATCTAATCTAAACACCAAATCCGCTGTTGATGCAGTATATGAGTTACCATTAATTGCATCTGGAAATAATGTATGATTTTCAAATTTACTTCTTTGTAAAGGAACTTCCCATAAACGAAATTCATCAACGTTTCCTTCATATCCATTACCACCAATTTGTAAAGTTGAACCACTTTCCCATTCACTGTCAATTGTTAAAAGTGACATACTAACTGATGTAGTTATTCGTCTACCATCACTTGTTGCTAACCACACTTCATATAATGAACTTTCACCAGTATAGTTATACCTGTTAATACAAACATTTGAATAATTTTCAGTTGATATTGGAAAATCAATACTACCTGTCACCAAATCTGGTCCAAAAACATATTCAATTGAAGAAGTAAAATATGGATACCCCGCACCACTTCCACTCAATATATAAGGTGTTGTACCAACGTTACCCCCAAAGTTCAATTCTAATTTTCCAAAAGAACCAGTTGTTTTATACAAATTTAATTCCCATTGGCTTCCCGAAATTAATGTTACATAATTTGTTGGTATTTTTGATGGAAGAATTCTAAATTCAATACAATTTGGGTGTTCACCTGTTTGTGCGGTTATATGCCAAGGAACTTTTATGTTAGAACTTCCATTTTGATTTAAACTTCCTGTCAAAAATATTGCCGCAGTTCTGTCATCAAAAGTAAATTTAGTAGAACCACCCTTAGTTGGGTCTTGCGGACCACCAAATTCCATAATTGTTAACATGGATTGTGGTACACCATAACAAGCCATAACAGCTTTTAGGGCCCTACTCGTTCCTTTGTGTTTTAATATATACGGTAAGTTGTTTAATATTCTTCTCCACACTTGGTTGTTTGCTTGTTCAAGTGGCATAGAGTATAAAGATGTACCTTCTCTATTTGTACCATAAACATACTCCCAAAGGAAGTTTGTGTTAAATGCACGTTTAGGATTCCAACCAAATGAAGATAAAACAGGTTCTACAATAGAATCTACAATTCCTTTATATTGCTTTTCTTCAATTATTTTAGATTGTTTTAATGCGTTTATATAAACCCAAATAATATCAAAATGCTGTCCTATCATATCTAAGAAAACTATGAAATCATTATTTTCATAATCCTCTTGAATATAAAGTGGAATGTTATTAGATAAATAATTTGTATTGTATCTATCGTAATATTCCGCAGAAGCTAAAATCGTATTATACCAACTTACAGCTTGGGCAGTATCATATTTGTATAAAGAATATCTGTAAATACCATCCTCACCCTCTAATAAAAGTTTTGGATATGCTAACGAATGTGTTGAAGTGTATAACCATCTTTCAAATCCATCAAAGTTTTGAATGATTGTATTTATTTTTTTCAATAGAGTGCCTCGTTCATTTATAGTATCTTGACCATAAAAAATTGGAGTTTCATATTGAATATCAAAATTATTTGTTTCGGTTATAATAGTTTCATCACCATCAATTTCAGGTGTCAATGCTCCTAATGCATCTTCCGTTAATATGTTTCCTACATTATATGATTGCCCACTTATCAATTCATATTTTTCAATATAAGTTTGTAAAATTTCTAATTTATAAAGAAAATTATTAACTCTTTCTTCACCCGAACTAAAGTTTACAAAATTTTCCCATGTGTAAGTAGAACCACTAGCATACGTTATATTAAGTTTTGTTGTATCAATTCCACTATCCTGAACATATCGGTTGTATAATAAATTTGTTGAATACGAACCCGTAGATAACAATTCATCAAAGACTTGAAACCCTATTCCGTTGTCAGGCTCTACGCCAAAGTTTGGACCTTTTAATGGTTTACATCCAATAATATTATCACCAACCAATCGTATAGTATCAATTATTGGAGTTGCTAATGCTTTAGAAATCCAAACTTGTTGATTTACTTGTACGGATGTTGGAAGTGGTTCATATAATTTTAAAATTATTGAATTTTGAGAACCAGTCCATGTTGTTACTAACTTATTATCACCGTTATTAAAATGAAGTAGATGTGATAAATATTTAGAACTTTCTTCTCTTAAAATACTTTTATTAAATTGAGAAGTTAAAGCCTGTGCTATTCTATTTACTGCAACTGATCTTGGAATTGTATAATTACTTTTAACAAATTTAATTGTTATAAATTCTTCTTTTCCAGTAATCGTCTCATACCCACTTGTATTGAAAGGTACTAATTTTAAATTTAAAACAATATTTACTTTATCTTCTGAAATATTTTCACCACCTAATTCTAAAAGTTGTTTAACATTTAGTTTAACTTTACCATTTGCTGAAATTTGTGTATATTTCTGACCGTTATAAATTCTAACAAAATCCGTATCAACCGAATCATAGGAAATTTCAAAATCAACATCAGTACCTTTAAAATCAGGTCCAACTAATTGAGATGGGTAAGTTATATTTCTTATATCTGGTATTCCTACCCAAGCTTGAGATACTACATTTAGATTGAATTCAATAGAATCACCATCTCCCTGTCCATTAAAGTTAATTAAAGCCTGTCCAGTTCTTCTTTGTCTTGAAGGAACTAAAATAATTCTATAACTACCAATTTTAGTAAAAGCATCAAATGGTATATCAATTACTGCGGTTGCTTTTCCATCATCTAATTTAGAAAATTTAAAAACATCATTTCCTATATAAACCGAAAGGTCACTAACTAAGGGGTTTTTATTAATACCAATTGGTAATGATGATTTTGCATTAATATTAAATTTTTCCTTACCAATTTCAGGATTTATAAAAGATATTTCAGGTTTAACGGTATTTTGCGGAGAAACTATGGTTTCAACTTCAATTTTATAATCATCATCTGCAATTAAACTTAATACAGCACTTGAATTACCAGTCTGCGAAAGTCTAATACCACTATCTGAATTTGTAAATGTTTCCGAAATACCAGTTGAATCGGTTACAACAATCTTTGTTACCAAATACTTACTCTTATCTACTGATGCGATACTAATTTTAGTACCAATTAGTTCGGTAATGGTATATGTTTTATTTATAGTAAGTGGAGATATTGCGTTAATATCACTACCTATATAAGATACCGAATCAGATTGACCCGTTACATTTATTCTAATTGTAACTTCTTTTTTTGTATCATCTGGTGTTACTACCTGTGTTTTTTGTTCTAAATTAAAATTAAAATCTATAATTTGACTAGTAGAATTATCAATAACTGAAATTAATTGTTCTTTTTTATAATAATAAATTTTAAATGTATATGGTGATACGGAAGAATATATTGGTTGATTTGTATCACTAAAAGGTATATTAAAATCTGGTAATAATCTTGTTTGATATCCAAAAAGACTATCTCCAACAGTTATGTTATTAATAACATTAAAGTTAAAATTTTGATTATACTCTAATGTAACAACATATTTTTCATCACTTACATATCCATCTTTATTTACGGTAAAAGTTTTTGCTCCATTTTTTTGCAAATCTTCAAAACTAACATCAAATTTATCAGTAGTAAGTTTAAATGTGTTTTCAGAATTAACTAGAATTTGTGCCTCAACATTTGATTTAACATTTACAATAATATTTTGATTTTGATTTATAGTACCATTTGCATTTGGAGTATTTGACACAGGAATATTAGTGGTAGTACCAGAAGTTATACCACCATCACCAAAAAATGAGCCACCACCGCCAATTATAATTCCAGCACCAGTTTGTTCAAATGAATTAGTATCAAATGACGGTAAGCTAAAATTATTTTCAAATCTTTCCATTTATTTAATATTATTTTTGGTTATCTGGTCTTTCAAATTCAGTAAATGTTTGCTCTCTACCAAATCCAGTTCCAAAATCTCGTTCCACAACCTGTCCACCTCTGCTTCCTCCACCACCGCCTCCACCTATTGATGTTTCAATTATTATAGGCTTTTCATCAGCGGGTTTGAATGGTCGAACTACAACATCATCATAAGTTATAATCTCACCAGTTGTAGGATTTTCTTTTTCAACTGGTACTCTTATAATTGGCCCAACATCATCAACAGGTGTTGGTAAATTAGGATTTATAGGTCCTAAATCTACTGGTAATTCTTTTCTTAGCTTTCTTTTATATTCTAAACTTTTATCCGATACATCTGGATTCTCTTTGTATGTAACTTTTTGTTCTGGTGCTTTTGTATCAATCTTTATATCCGTTGCTTTTGTTTGCAATATCTTAGCAGCATCATCCATACTACTATCCGTAGCTCTTGTTGCTAAAGGCTCTAATTGTTCACTTTTTGGTGGAAGATAGAATGTAATTGAATTAACTATTAATATTTCTAACAATTTCATAATTGTATCTTCCGATAATTGTAAAGGTGGTTTTGTTGTTTTAGGTTTTCCGTAATTTGGGTCTTTTATATTTGAAATTCTATTTGTAAATTCGTATTGTGCAGATTCTATAAATTTTTTATGAATGTTAGCTGCAAACACATCGAAATTTTGTATGTTGTATTCACTCTTTAGTTTGTTATAAAAACTTTCTCCGTATGATTTTTTTATAGTATCAATAATAACACTTGGAGTTGTAGCTTCAATCATTTTAAAAACATTATATATTACATCACTTTTAAAATTACCATTTGTATAAAATATATTAAACCTACTTTTTAAATCATCTGCATTTGGACTATTTAGCATTGGAAATAATCTTACTTCGGTTCTCGAAGGTGATATTTCTCCTATCCAAGCCTTATCATTTTCTTTATATGAACCAAATCTTTTATTTAATAAAGATATTTGTGTTTTAAATATACCATTTGCATAACCAGCTTCTTTAATTAATCTTTCCACATCAACAAAAAATTCTTTTGGTAGATTATTAGCTGTCATTACAGTTCCTTCTGCAATTAACAAATAATCATTTATGTTAAAAGTTGTTAAAGGTATATATCTAACCAATCCATGATTTCTTTGTGGAAGTTGATTTTCCGCTGCATCATACATTATAAATTCAATAAAATCATCTTCACTCAATCCAAAAAAGGATTGCATATCACCTTGTTCAAAAAGTTTTCTATCCGTTGAATTAACACGATAAGCTTTGTTTTGAACTATTTCTTTAAAATTTTTTAATCCTGATGCTGCCATACTTAGTTACCTCCTGTCCATTTATCACCGGACTGTTTTTGAATCGAAACTGAAAGTGAAATATTTGATTTACTTGTTTTTGCAATTATACTTCCTTTATATGACCTATCAGAAGAAAAATTAACTCCCGCAGTAGGTCTAAACTCATCAATTTTATTTTGAATAGTTTCTAAAGTTATAAATTTGGTTTGTTTTGGTTTTAATACAAATTCTGCAATCTTTTTAAATGAACCGATTGTATCACCCTTTTCTTCAAAGCTTATTGTAATATCTTCTTTTGAAAAGTTATAAAATTCTAAATCAGGTCCATTAATCCAAGTACCTCTGCCATCATCCTTTGCTCTACCTCTAAATGTAAGGTCATTTTGTGCCGCTTCTCCTTTTTGCATAACTTTAATTGAGAACTCGGTACTCACTTTTGCACCTTCAGCCTGTTTTGCCTGTTTACCTTCAAGAATTTCTCTATAATTATCGTTTTGTTCTTTTAATGATTGATTTCTTGCAGTTAAAGAAACTCTTTGAATTGCTTCTGCTGTTCCTTTTTGAATGGCGTTTTGTAAATCAGTTACAATTGTTGATATTTTTAAATTAGATTGATTTAATTGATTCTCAAATGCGGCAACTCGTATTTTCTGAGCATCTACATCAACTCTTAAACTTTCAGATACAATTTGTAATTCATTTACTTTTGCTCTTAAATCTTCAACGATTGTATTTAATCTAACAACTTCAGCAGTTAAATCAATTACTGATTGCGTTACTTCATTATAAACAGGTCTTGGAACATCATCATTTGGTGGTGGAGGCTCTATTGGTATCAATTCAAAAATTCTTGTATCAACTGATTTTAAAAGTTCTCCCTCATTATATTTTGGTTTAGCAACTTTTCCAAATACAACACCATCTCTAATATTAGCCTCTTCAAAAACAACTATTCCATCGGTTGGTCTAAAAATAATACTGGAACCACTCACATTTAAATCTGCGAGAAATTCTTCATTTTTTAAACCAGATATGTTATTATCATTATATGCCATATTAGTTTGCTACTAATAAAAATTTATAATCTTCATCAAAATATTGAATACTACCATTATTATCTATTTTAAATTCTATTTTATAGATTCTATTTGCTTCCCAATTTGAAAAATCAATTTTAATATAATTTCCATCGGAATCACAATGTATTTTTGAATATTCACTAAACGGAATTATTATATCATCAGAAGCAAAATCTTTAATTTGAAAATAAGACGTTTCTGGTAGGTATTTAATAGTGTTATATGAAAAAGAATTTGTAAAAGTTTTTAAAGGATATAATTCTCTAGCAAAAACTCTTAATTTTTGTATAGTTTCTTTTTTATATTCTTTTTTAAGATTTTTTATTCCTATTTTTATTTCATTAGCAGTTAATGGTAATAATGAACCTGTTATAAATGACTGGTCATTCCAACCTATTCTAATTTTTGGTTGATAAATTGTAAAAGTTTCTTTACTAAATAATCTTACGATACCGTAATCCTCAGTATCTTTTTCTTTTTCAAAATCATATCTCAACATCAATCCATCATTAGGTATAGAACCTGTCATCCAAGTTCTTAATAAGGATTTTATATCCATATTAATATCACCTTTTTGATAATTAAAATTTTGTGATGAACTATAATTTATCCACCAAGTTCCACCAGAACCATCATTTATACTTGCAGTTGTAAACGAATTAAAATCATTTTCTAACCAATATAACTTTGTATCACCTTCTCTATAATTCCACGTTACCCCTTTTGTTGTTATAGCATCATATCTTGTACCTATACCCATTTCCCAACTACCAGATATTGGATTTGCATATATGGTATATTCTAACGGAATTTCTTCGGTTTGTGCTTCTTTTATTAAAAGCCTAGCTTCACTCATACCAATTGTGTTATTGGTAATTGAAGAAGATAAAAACCCTAAATCAAATTTTATTAAAGTATGAGATACATCTTTTACGTTTCCGTAAAAAACTTTACTAATTTCTAATATCTCATCTAAACCAGTATTTTGATTTGGTTGTTGTAAATAAACCGTTGCATCTTTTGATGCTGTTAAAAAATAATATGCCATTATTTTGCTCTGCCTTTTATGTCTGAATCTGGAAACTTAATTTCAAAAACCGATGGGTCTAAAGATGGATAAACAATCTTATCTTTAGTTGCTGCTTCTATATTGTAAGAATTATTTGAATATCTACCACCACATTTATTTACTATTTTTAACATTGAAACTGATTTTACTCCTTCAACATTTGCCAACAATAATTCTATTTCATTTAAATTAATAGTTTGATTAAATGTCCATCTATCTATATTAAAATATTGTTGCAAATCAACTATACATTTAGCAACAACTTCTGATTTATTGTAGGTATCATAACAGCAAACTTCAAATTCAATACCTATATTGATTACAAACCCATCAATCATATTTATACCATCCGTAAGTATTTTATACTCATTAAGATAAGTTTTCAGATTTTCTTTTACTGCCCTATTAAGTGAAGTTAATTTTCCATTTACATCATATCCTAACATATAGATATTAATTGCAAATGGATTGTTTTTTTCATTTTGGTTTGAGGCTTTTCCTAATAAAAATCTTTCAATTTGTGTTTCAACTATACGTCTCGTTGGTTTTTGTTGATTAGGTGTATCAATAAATCTCATTACAATATCAACAAATTCTTGAAGTCTATTTGGAGAAGCTAAAATAGAAGCTGGTGAGTTATTATCTAAACTACCATCTGCGGTTGCAAACGCTTTTGCTATAGCTCCATATTTTGCGGGCATTGATAATGTTCTTACTTGATAATCTTTGGATGTTACTGCTCTGTTTTGAGCATTGAAATTTGCCAATGCGTTTTCTCGTATTTCTTCTATGGTTTCACTTCCTCTTCCACCTGTTGCTGGAATTTCATTAGTAACTGCTACTGAATTTTTTAAACTATTATAAGTACCAAGTTGTGCAACGGTTAATGATGAAAAATCATCTTCATACTGAATGCCGGTAATTCTAGTCAACTCACCAGCTTCAACATTTGATGCCACTCCACCACCAATATAATATTTTACAGTCAAAACCGTATTAGATGGAGAAGTGCCATAAGTTTTTGTTTTTAAAAAATTAGTTGGGTCAAATGATTCTTCTAATCTGGCTATTGAATTTGGCAATCCCAATCCAACGTTTTTAAGATTTGGAATTAATTGTTCATCAGATGCAGTTGGGTCTCCTGCACCGAAACGAATTGTTGTTGTACTATCTGGATTTATTTTTGTTGTAAAACGTCTTGGAGTTTTTAAAGTTTTTAAAACGTATGGTACCGTATCTTTAAATTGAACTAAATCTGGATCATTTAATTCAGTATTAGGATAATCTAAAAATACCATCTCCTGTGCTAAATACGGAACTTCGTACCACTTATTACCGTTTGAATCTCTTACATCATAAATTGAAATAACATTTGTATCAGCTAAATCAATAGTTCTATACGGCTCATACACTCCAAACGAAAAATCTTCTTCTAAAATTGTAGCAGAAATTGCCTGAACATATTTTTTTAATAAATAAAGTGTTGGCTCACCTGTTATAGAATCTCTTTGATAAACTGTTATTTCTCTATTTGTTATATCAACAAAATCAACAACATCAGTAGTTATAAAATCAATACCATCCGTTTTAGATTCAATTTGCATACCCTGCTTTATTTTAAGCATGAATCTTTCATCAGCTCTATTAAATACACCAGTACCAATTGCAGGACATATTTGATATACGGACATAGTTGTAGTTGCAGGAGAAGTAACTTTTGGGTTATATCCCATAAATTGTGCAAGTGCAACTACATTTCCAAAATCACCAGCAGTTGTTAATAAAGATTCTTTAAATGTATCATCAACATAATATGATAACACATCACCAACGTAAGATGCCATTTCGATAAACATCATACCAGGTGATGCATCGGAAAAATCAGTATTAGTTTTAGGAAAATATGTTTTAGCAAATTCAACAAGATTTGCTTTGAAAGCATTGAAATCTTTATTGAGATATTTTATATCCTTTCCTCTATTAGTAAATGTTGTATTTTGCGGTGTTAAACTCATATTATGGTGCTATTTGTGTTACATTCATAGAGAGAACATCGGATTGATTGGTTGAATTATTCCTAAATTTTAAAGAAATATTTACCGTATTTTTATCCTTATTCTCATCACTCATGTCTACATTTATTTCATCTATCGAAACATTTGGTAGATATTTTTCTACAGCTTCATTTATTATATCTTGAATCTTTTCTTCAAATTCATCAGTTATTGGTTCAAACAAAACTGTCTCAATACCCGCACCAAAATCATTATTCATTAATCTCTCACCTTGTTTAGTCAATAAAAGATTTTTTATGTTGGATTTTAATTGTTCTAAAACAGTAAAATTTTGAGCAAAAGCAACATTTGTTATGCGAATTGGTATTTGTAGTCCAACTGCATAATCTTCATATTGTTTAGTTTCAATTAGAGGTTTTTTACCTAAAATAATTGCCATTACTTCTTAAATCTTTTAACAAGCTCTGAATAATCTCTATTAAAAGCTTTATCTAATTCAGCTACACCAGTTTGAACTCCCAATCCAGTCTTTTGAGCTCCACCAGCGAATTCACCATAACCCATTTTTTCAGCTATTGCAGTTCTACCTACGATTGAACCCATATCACCCTGTCCAAAACTCATTGTTCTAAAACCACCATCGTTTGATACTGCAGCTTTAGTTTCATTAAGAATTTGATTAATCATTGGGTTTTTTGTATAGGTTTTTTGTTCAACTACTTGAGATTCATCATCACCCAAAATAGCTTTTGCCATACTTAATCCTGTGTTTTTAAGTTGTTTTTGTTCGGAAAGAGTTTTCTTTAATTCCGATTTTACTACCTCTTTTATAACGATAGGAAGTTGTTTTTTTAGTTCTTCTTTAACAAGGATTTGTATAGCTTCTAAAAGTTTATCAGTATTCATATATCTTTTGTTATGTAAATAAATATTTAAAGTCTTTATTTTTAGGTTTATGATGAAAACATAGTACTTTCTTCAGCCCTTCTTCTTATTAATCCCTTATAAACCGTGCCATATTTATCGGTAATCGGTCCTTCTTTAATTTTTGCAGCAGCAAGAGCAAAGTTTTTTGCTTTTATTGCATCGGCAATTCCTAATCTAAGACTACCAGCATTATAAACGTAACTTATACATGCAGCTTTTTGTTTATTATTTAAAGCATCGAAAGTTGCCTGTGGTATTTGTTGGGGTTCGCTTCCAACTAATCTTTTCTTAAATGTGTCAGCAACTTCAAATTGTAACATTTTAAGGGCCGCCTCAACAGTAGTTCTATCACCATTAGCTGGTTGCTTTTCTCCAGTTTGTTTATAATATTCTGGGTTTGGTAAAACTTTTCTTACTTTACCATCACTACCAACAATGTTTTCAGTACCAAATCCTAATCTATATGCATTTACATCCCAAGTTGCTCTATCAGTAAATCCTTCTTTTTTTCCTATAAATTGTGCAGATAGTGTAATCCAATCTGCACTTAAATCTAAGTTACCTAAATCTACATTTACAGCTCCGGTAAATCCAGACGAAAAACCACCTCCACCTCCTCTAAATCCTATGTTCCAAGGTGTGCCCTCACTAAATTGTCCTTGAACTACAATATCTTCTTCGGAATTTACTCTAATTTCTTCATCCATTTCATCTTCACGTATTCCATCTACAAACACCTGTTCTTCAGTTGTGGCTGGTTTTGAAAATTGAGGTTCTACATTTTCTTTTGCAGGAAAATCATCTATTCCCAATTCTTTAGATGGAGTAGATGGTTGAACCGTATATCCTTTCCAAAATAGTTTACCAGGTAAAATTACTGGAGATGGTACAGTTGGAAAAATAGATGTTGTATCAACCAATCCTTGAATTGTTAAAAGATGTTCATTTGCATATCTGATAAATTCATCTACTATTAGACCCGTATTCTGAGTTGGATTAATTGCTGACATAATTTGTTAAATTAAAATGTATCCCCTTATTGTTTTTGGATTCGCAACATGCGTAGTAACCGCATCCGAAAAGTTTCCATCAATTCCATATACAACACCATTTTCAACTTTCCATACCATTCCTATATGGTCAAATCCATTATGTTCATTATTTAAACTTCCCCATCCATAAACTATTGCATCGCCTGGTTTTGGTAAATAGGTTGGATTTGCTCCTTCTCTCTTATCAACAAATCTATTATTTGCAACCGCCCAAGTAACCCAAGTTGGAACATACGCTTTATTTTCATGATTTGCTATTACCACTCCAGCTTCCTGCCACCAAGTTGTTACTGCACATGCACACCATGGAAATCCTGTTTTACTTCCTCCTGTTCCATTTTTTTGCATTTGTTTAATTCTATCATGACCAGTATCACTACCTTTAGGTACTTCTTTAACACCTTGTGCTGAATCATAAAGTGCAATTGTTACTGCTTTTGTTCCTAAACTTGCGTTTGCTGGGAAATTATTTGGAAATGGCACATATGCTACATTATACCCACCACTTCCAAATCCACCACTATCAAGACCTCCTCTAAATCCTATGTTCCAAGGTTTGCCCTCACTAAATTGTCCTTGAACTACAATATCTTCTTCAGAACTTACTCTTACATCATCATCTTCTTCTCCTTCTCTTATCGCATCAATTATTGGTGGCAATGTTGTTGTAATGGTTGTAGAAGGTGTTGGTGTTGGACTAGGTGTTGGTGTTGGACTAGGTGTTGGTGTTGGACTAGGTGTTGGTGTTGGATTAGGTGTTGGTGTTGGATTAGGTGTTGGTGTTTGTGTAGGAGCTGTGTTCGATGATTCCGATGGAATATATGGTATATCAATTCTATATTTTTCATTTTGTTCAAGAATTGATTGATATTTATTTATCTCATCTAAATGTGTACTTGCTACTACTGGTTCTTTTTGTTCAACCGCTTGTTCATATTTTTCTGTAGATGTTTCTAATTTTTCTTGATATTCAATTCTTTCTTTAGGTTTTAGTTCAAACGATGTCACCAATTGTGTTGCGGGTCTTTGCCAAATACCAGGATTTGTTACCAGATTTGATATAACTGATACATTTGAAGTTGCTCCTATTGCTGGTGTTACTGGAACTACTTCATTACCTAATACTGCAGTACTCCAATACGCTATAACTCCTTGCCCCATTTCTCCAACTAAATCATAAGGTTGAGATGAAGTTAAACCTTTTTGTAATGCGGAAAGAAAAAATTGTTTCATAGTTGCAACATCACCACTTCTAACCTTCGTACCATTAACTGTATCGAACCCTCTTTTTATTGCGGCATCATACTCATTAGCATATAAATCTGCTATTGTTTCAATGTTTTGTATTCCATCAGGATTATTAGCAACTCTTAGTATATTTTGTTTAAAAGTTTCCCAAGACATTATTTAGTTAATTTTTGCATTCCCCAAGTTTCTAAGTTTGGATGCTCTGCCTTATTATTTATTATAAATAACTCTACCGCACGTTGTTCACTAATTGGACTCGTAAATGCCAATGAACCTACTGCATCAACGTATCTATCACCTTCATAAAACAAAACAGAAATTCTAGGTTTTCTACCATCGGTGAATTCATATCTATATGATAAATTTCCCTTTGGTGTTACCGGTTTTCTTGGTACTGGATTTTGAACTGCAGGTGCCGGTGCGTAATCAAACTTTTTTTCTTCTTTTTCGTAAATTTTTGGTGTTGGTGGTTTCTTCGGTTCAAATTTTTTTAATTCTGGAAATTTTGGTTTTTTTGGTATTTTTGGTAAATCAGGAATACCCAATGAATCTTTTAATCCATTTAATAATTGTTTAATAGCCGCTGCACCTCCATTAAAAGCGTTTTCCAATCCTCCCTTAACTAATCCTTCTGCTTTTGCAGCATTTTGGCCTAGAGCTCCTTTAATTTGTCCTTGTCCTGCCTGTTTTGCTTTATCTAATTGTTCCGCCATACTATGCTGTTTGATTTATTTTACTCAAAATATCATTTAATTTTGATTTTATTTTTCCAAATTCTGGTAAATTTTTTGGACCTTCAGCACTTGGACCTGATGGGGTTAGAAAAATCATCGAACCTATTTGGTCAATTAATTCCGCTAATATTTCAACTAATTTTTGTCCCTTTACCATAGGTTCTAAATCCTTACTTCCTAAAAATATCGAACCATTTCCACTTACAATATTTACGTTCCTATTGTTTGTTACCACATGTATATCTTCTCCAACGTTTACATTTATACCACCTTTATTATCTATTGACATTCCCGCATCTGATATAAATCCATAATTCCCTTTGGAGTAAAACATCATCTCAGCGTTTTTTGCAGATAGAATAATTCTTCCACTACTTAACAACATTTGGTCACCCTTTAATTCGGTTGGATACGGTTTAAATGAATTTGGAGTTTGAGCAAAATCAGTTCCTCCTTTTTCATCTATTGTACCAGGAATAAATGGTAATACATGCTCACCTGAACCTAAAAATATAATAGAACCATCTCTATTAATATCTTCGGTAATAGAACCAGATTTAGCTGAAAAAATTTGTGTTGATGATGCTTCTCTATTTCTTATTATGATAGTTGGGGCAAATGCTCTGTTTGGGTTATTATACGCCGATAATCTTATACTTTGTCCAAATCTTGATTCTATAAGAGTATCACCATCATTAAGTGATAAGTGGTGTATATTTGCAGGTACAAACAATCTTCCGTATCCATTATGATTTGTACCAGTTGGTCCATCTAACGTGCTTCTTGGAATCTGAGTTTCACTTACGTTTGCAAAATGATTGGCCTTATCCCTTTCAGAAATATCTTTTCTTTCATCCGTAACATTTCCAAATCTAGCCATAATTTCATTTACAGCACTACTAATGTTTTTATTTCCCGAAACATCTTTAATATATCTACTATAACAATGTACACCCTCTATTGTTCGTATTTCAACTTTTTCATTTTTTAGTGGTAAATCAATAAAATTTTTATTAGATGGATATGCCAATGGTAGTTTTTCTTCAGGTGTATTAAAATCATCCCATTTTCTAAATTCAACCGCACCTATATCACTTGGATTATTATAACGTGGATGAGTGTTATCTAATATAACACTATAAACCACAGCATAATTTACGGCTGTTTTTGAATTATTTGTAAAATTATCCGTTGTTCTTGCCATTACTTAACTGATTTTTTTAATTCTTCCAATTCGAATTCTAAATCATCAACTCTTTCTACTTCTTGTTTTGTTTCTTCTAATTCTTTAAGAAGTTGATTTTTTTCAAACTCTGTCAAAAACCCATCTTGGCCTTCTGATTTCTTTTCGGATGCTACTATTCTTTGAGCAATCGTAGCTAACTTTACTAATTGGTCATCGTTTTTAACTGAGCTATCAATTAAGCCCTGTATAACAGGTCCTATGGTAGCAACATCACCTGCGTGCTTTACCATTTTCTTTAATTCCTCTATTAATCCACTTATTTTTGTTTTTTTGGATACCTGATTGTTGTAAATATCCTCAAATAGTGAACTGAGATTTTTTCCTTTAAATAATTCGAAATCTGTTGACATACTATATCATTTTTGTATGTCTATAAATATGTATAATGAAAAAAGTGATTTTATTCTTCTACCACTTCAATTTTTATCTTTGGTTGATAATCTTTAGGTAGTTTGTTTGTAATACCTTTAAATTCTTTAATTTTATTTCTAAAAATAGTAATTTGTAATATTCTATCGGTAAGATTCATAACTGTCTGAGATGATGTTGACATTTCAGATGTATCTCTTTTCATATTTAATTGAGGTCTTTTTGGGAAAAACTCTTTTCTCATAGCTGCCGCTATCTCTTTCCAATCTTCAACTCTATCAACTGATTTTTCAGCTGATATCTTTCTCATTTTTGATGATAGGTATTTCTCACCATGTGTGTATCCGGCATCGGTGAACATATGCCCATGATTTGTACGAACAACTGGTGATTCGGAGTTTTGTAGTTTTACATCAGGTTTATGTTTTGATGTAGTTTCAATACTAATTAAATGTTTTGGCGATGATACGAAAGTGTGACCTTTAAGAGATAAACCACTACTACCTTTATAAGATATTGCAGCTCTAACCGCTTTCATTAGTGTAGGTTGCTTTATAATGTTTCTCATCTTATTACCATCAGGACCCGGCTTACCACCTTTCTTTACTATCTTAGCTTCTGCTTCATCATGTCCAACAAGCAATGCTGAATTCACTACACCAATACCATGCTCATTTAATCCTTCACTCCAATCGGTAATTAAATCATGTAGATATGCAACTTCAACACCATCTATAATAGTGTGTACAATTTCAAGTTCTGGATTATACATTCTATCCCTATTTTTAGCAAGGATAAATTTATCACCAACTTCTTTTGATACAATAATACATTCGTTTATCATCTTACAGTACTACTAAATGCTTTTTTTAAATCGTATGTTTGTGAAAGGTCTATAACCTGTACTCTTAGTTTTGTCAAACCATGCTTTTGTTTAAGAATATCCATTACCTTCTTAGCTTCAGGCATACTCTTAGCTTTTGTATATGCTACAACTTCATCTCTTTCGCCAGGAGGAACACCCCATATAATGAACTCTTTTTCTTCTTTAAGTAGCGATTTTAAGGTTATCATTTTAATATTTTTTTAGAGGGTCTAACTGATAATCTACGTTTAAATAAATATCAACTTCATTTGGCGTATATAAATGTTTTACAACTTTATGTCCTTTTGATATTTTTATTTTTTCATCACTTGCTTGGCCTGCTTTAAAATGATTTGTTTGATGTATATCATGTTGATGTAATATAGTATTGTGTGGATGTGTTGGATGTGGAGACCAATCTTTTAAAGAACCTTTAAATAGGCTTTGTAATCTAGATTCTTCCCAAGCTTCAGCTTCATTTTCAGAATCGGCAAATGGCCACAAATAACCAATTTCACCAACATAGTTAGTGATACTTAATTCTTTTAATATATCTACAAGTTTTATCATTATCCTTTACAGGTTTTCCAGCCACCACCTTTTGATTTGTAATTTTTTGCAGCCCAGCCGTTTGCATAAGCCGATGGATATACATCAAACTTTCTTTTTGCTGCTGCTTTTGATGCTGACCATTTAGCTGGGTCAGTTGGACAATTCTTTTCTAAGAATAATTCCATTTTTTGTTCTAATGTTAATTTACTTGCCATATTTTCGTTTTTCTTTTTACCAGCACAATGTGCTTTTTGTGAAAATCCTTTTGGATTATTACAATCAATTGAGTTCTTATATTTTTGTGACCAATCTTCTTTTAAACTTCTTTTTTGAAGAACCAATTGATTTATCTGAGAAAACAAATCAGCAATATCTTTATCCAATTTCTTTTCATCGGAACTCATAGGAGTCTCTATATCTATATTCGAATACAGTTTCTTTTTCTTAGCAACTAATACGTCTACCTTTTTAAGTAAATTATTTTTTACTTTATCTAAATCTTTTATAATATCCTCTTTTGATGATTCTTTTATACCCTCACTAGCCCCTGTCTTTACAAATGTAGGTTTTTGTCCTTTCTTTTGTTCACCACCTTTCTTAGCATCTCCTGCTTTAGATTGTGCTGCTCTTTTTCTTTTTACAAATGCTGCTCTACCATCAGGTCCTAACTTAGCTGCTTTTTCTTTTGATAAACAAGCTGCATATGAATCACCTGCTTTACCATCACCACACTTACCTACCTTCTCACCTTTAGAGTTATATCTATCCCAACCACCACCAGTAGTAGAACCAGTCTTACCTTTACCAAACCACTTACGAAGGTCTTCGGCCATTATATCTCTTAATAGTATCATTAGATTCTTTCTTGATATACAATTTTACCTGAATTATCTTCGATTGCTAAAAATCCATTTCTGAATTGCTTCTTTACATCTTCGTAGTGTGCTGGAATTGCATCTCTATACTTTACAGGCTCCTGATGTATTACTTTTTTGTTTCGGATTATTACGATAGTCCAAGGTCCTGATTGAGAACCTTTCTTAACACCTGCCATAATCTTTGACCAATTACCTTCGTTTACTGATTCTACAACAGTATCTAAACTAAATGGTTTAATATCATATCCTCCACTTCCATCCTTAAACTTACCCAATGCTACTCCCTTTGTACGTGAATACATATCAAATACTACATCAATCTTTTTTCCGTTTTTTAATTTGATTTTAAGTTTATCACCTTTTTTGTATTTCTTTTCTTCATTTACCAATTCCTCTCTCAAATATTTAGGTGAATACTTATCGTATTTTGCAGTACCATTTAGAATATTACCTCTAGCAGTTTTAGCAGGTGTATTATATCCTGCTGCTTTTAATAGGTCTCCTTTTTGAAAACCTTTAGATGGGTTATCAACTAATGCAATAAATCCCCAAGCAGATTCCTGTCCACCTTTTCTATTTTTGTGAGTAATTCTTGCATACTTACCACCACCAGAAGATATAGTATATTCTTGGTCTGGAAATTGTTTGTTTAACTTATCAATAAACTTATCAATATCTCTTTTGATATCTTCGTTTAGTGTTCCTTCGGTTAATAATTTTTTTAAAGATATCATATTATTTTTTTACTTTGATTTTCCAATAAGTACCAAATCCAACATAAGGTGAGAATGCTCCATTAGTTCCATCGGTAGTTCTATTATTAACACCCAATCCTAACTGGTAAATTTTATCCTTCTTAGTTTTAAGTATTACACCAGCTCCAATTGCTGATACATAATCTTCTTTGTTAAATCCAGCATTCAAACCATAATATACTTGATTCTTTGCAGGTTCTTTAACAATAAGT
>Ga0172367_10002645_pt1 | contig 24298 bp, 24 predicted proteins | sample Lak10m_FD_114542 | JGI IMG/M metagenome (GOLD analysis project Ga0172367, IMG submission 114542) | Freshwater microbial communities from Kabuno Bay, South-Kivu, Congo - kab_022012_10m | ecosystem: Environmental > Aquatic > Freshwater > Lake | place: Democratic Republic of the Congo: South-Kivu... | reverse complement strand
TTTAAGTCAACCTAAGAAAGTTCCTTTATGGAATCTTCAGAAATCTCAGGTTTAGAAAACCGAGAAGGCTTAAGGACAATACTCACTGCTGTATGATAAGGTCTTCTGCGAATTGCAAAACGCCATGTAAAGAATCAGTAAATAATGACAAATCCCAAACTGTATCTACATTATCTAGGGTTAGCCGCAGCGATGGCACTTGGTGCAGTCTTGCGCTTTTGGCATTTAGACTTAAAACCTTTATGGATGGATGAGATAATTACTGCTATTTTCAGTTTTGGACAAAATTACCATGATTTGCCCTTAAATATCCTATTCCCTCTGCAAAGAGTCTCAGAAATTTTCACTTACCAGTCTGGGATTAGTTGTGAGCAAATTGCCGAAAATTTGGCTAATCAGTCTACCCATCCGCCTTTGTTTTTTTGTGCAATGTACAGATGGTTGGGGTGGATGATTCCCTTGGGTTCACATTGGGTGGCAAAATTGCGATCGCACCCGGCTGTATTTGGCGTGGGTACCATCGGCGCGATTTATTTTGTCAACCGCACTGCTTTTTCTCCAACATCGGGAATCATCGCCGCCTTAATTATGGCTGTTTCTCCCTTTGCTGTTTACCTTTCCCAAGAAGCACGGCACTATACCATGCCCATGTTCCTGATAACTTTGGCGTTATTAGGACTAATGCAAATTCAGCAGGATATTTTTGAGCAGCAACGCATTAGAGTTTGGGTAGTGATTTTATGGTCTATTGTTAATAGTATTGGTTTCTATGTTCACTACTTTTTTATTTTGGCCTTCATTGCTGAAATTATCACATTACTTGTATTGACGTATTCGGGTAAGACTAAGCTCCTGAAAAAAGGTAAAACTTCTCTCATTTTAGTGCTATCAATTATTGGAGTCGTGATTAGTTTTTTCCCATGGTTGCCAGTAATGTTTAGTCATTTTCAAAGTGCTGAAACCAATTGGTTACCTGCTACTATGCACATTGCGCCACTATATCAAACTTTAATTGGTTGGATTTTAATGGTGATTTCTTTACCGGTAGAAAATCAACCTTTGCTAATTACAGCTACTTGTGGCTTTTTGATGCTAAGTTTTGGTATTTGGTTGGGGTGGGAAGTATGGAAGGGGTTAAAATTGCTGTGGTTAGATAATAAAACTCATTTAGCAACATTAACGCTTTTAAGTTTTACTATTGTTGTGTTAATGCAATTTGTTGGCATAGCCTATTTATTAGATAAAGACATAACTGTTGTTCCGCGCTATAACTTTGTTTATTATCCAAGTTTTGCGGCTTTGTTGGCAGCTAGTATTAGCAAAATTCACAAATCAAAATTTATCACTTTGGTGGTTGGTATTCTTAGTTGTATTTTTGTAGTTTCTAATTTAGTCTTGCAAAAGCCTTTCCAACCTGAGCAAGTTGCCCAAAAAATGAATTTAGAACCCTCTGTTCCGTTAATGCTTGTGGTAGGATACGACAATTATCAGGATGTGGCATTGGGATTGAGTTTTGCTTTGGCATTAGCAAAAGTTAGAGGTAATACAAACATTGGTGTTCTAGTTAGTTTGAATAACTTTGATAGTTTGGCTTTTTTAGACAAATCTCTTTATTCATCTGCTTTTTGGAATAGGCTTGATCAAATACCAACACCAGTAACAGATCAGATGAATTTATGGATTGTTAGTCCAGGAATGAGAAAACGGGATTATCCCCAGGATGTGGGACTCTCCGGGGATAGTGTTTGTACTATAGACATTGCACAGCACTATCGCATAGGTGTTCCCTATCAACTTTACCGCTGTAATAAAATTAGACAAGTTACAGGGGCGGCGATCACCGCCCCATCTGCATCTTTGAATACTCGTGGTATGATTAAACCACCAATGCTGGGAGGAATGGGCTAAGTAGACCCACGGATGCTCGGCCCACAGAGGTTGCATCGGCCGCATCTATAATTCCGTTGTTGGTAGCGTCTCCTATAATCAGGGGATCAGTCACAGGGAAAGCTCTAAATCCTGAATCAAGTCCCACATTTACCCGAGAAATTAAGGCCGCATCTGTAGAAAGATAGCCTTCTGTTTTGGTCGTATCTCCCACTAATGCTACCAGCTGTACCGCACTGTCTCCTACTAAGCCCGCACCGGGAAGTATTTGCAGTACACCTTTAGCACCGTAGATTGCTGTCTGTTGAACTTGAGCATCCAAGGTGATTAAGTCGGTATCAGCATTGAGGGCAAATCCACTGAGAGTAAACTGAGCTTGTCCTGGTGTATTGAAGTCAGAATTTAAATTCCAACCCGATACGGCTACATTTGCTCCTGTAACAGCCAGCAGGTCTGGGTCATACTGCAAGGTAAAGCTAATGTTGTCTACACCACCGGCATTGGTGATGCGGATGGGTAAAGGATTGAATTGACCACCCCCAAGTATGTTTACTTCTTGACCAGGGGCGCGGCTAAAGTCAGGTAAGGTGAGGACTGGTGATGTCTGGCTCTCTACGGTAAATTGGCGCACAAAGTTACCACCAGAGAAACCATCTTCATTACCATCAAGTAAGCGTCCGTTCGTGCTGACAAAACCATCACTACGGCTTTCCAGGGTCAGGGTGTAATTACCAGGTGCGAGAATGTCACCTGTTTTAACATCTGTCTCTCCAGTTCCCCCAGCATCAGTTTCAAATATAATTTCTACACCCGGATGAATGATTCCACCGCCGCCGTCAATCAAACTCCCATCAAACTTGTACTAGACCAACTCAAGTGGTAGCCCCACCACCAGCACAGCTTTGATACAGACTCAATCTATATACGAAGTAAAATCAGATCATGTTGCAAAATGCTGGGAGTTTTTTGCCACACCCATATCAGACAGATTAAACAAACGACCAATGGCCTTGCGTACAGAAAACTATCAGAAATTACAATCACACACATCCTACCAGTTAACCCATAATTACTTTAGTCTGGGTATAAAAAATTAATAAACTTTCATATTTAGTATCGGCTAAGTATTGGTTAGGACATGACTTTTGACAAATTTGGTAATAATTGTCGTTTCCAGACTTTACTAAAAGTATGTAAGAGGATGTTTGATAAGTTTTCAACAGGTAATTTTTATCTTAGGGAACAGGGAACAGGGAACAGGGAACACACAAAAAACAATCAAATCCAGTTCCCTCCCCTTACAAGGGGAGGGTTAGGGAGGGGTCAAATAATATTCGATACACTAATCATGACTTGACAAACATCCTCTAAGAAAAGCGATCAACCTATGACAAGACTATGCGATCGCTTTTCTGCAAAAACCCACTAAGGCAGATCATGAAAATAATGATACATGTGATACATTAATTTCTGAAGTATCAGAATCTGTATCAGTGAAATTCACCCAAGAGCCTACCAAATCAACCCCTAAGAACAGTGTTAGATTTGTCATTTAACATTACTCGTCAATTTGCCAGGAATCTTTGCTGATCACATCATCAAAAATTTTCTTAGGACGGACAATGACAATGATTCGCCCCAGCAGAGGAATTTGTGGATCGCTGTCAAACCACTGAAAATCTAATTCACCATTGTGTTCAACCACAAAATAGCTGGAGTCATCCCATTGGCGCGCGGCGCGGTCTACAACCACCAGCACGGGTTTTGGTAAATTGTTGTCCTGGTTAGGGAGGCGATCGCTATTACATAAAATCACCACAGGATCTTCTGAACTTAATAATACTTGCCAACCCGGTAATGGTACCCAAGCCTGTTCCCCAGCAAATTGAACCAAACCAAATGGTTCCAGGTTTTCTACCAGAGGGACACTTTTTAAATCTTGTGGTGTTAATGGTAATTCTCCCACTACCGGCACAATGCGGGGTAATTCGTCTTCCGACTCAAAGCGATAAAAAGGTAAAATGGGGGCGGGTCGCTGGGAAACTACAGTAAAATCAACTAATAACTGTTCAATTTTGTTTCTAGCTGTGGGGGTGTGGGCAAATTTTAGACCCTTGGCAATTAGACGCGATCGCTCTTGCAAATCTGTATATTGCCGTGCTAACTTCCAAGCTTGATAGGCAACAGCATCACCAGGATGGGCAGAAAAACCTGTTGGTAAGTTCCGCAAGCGGGAAAAATCCTTAATTGCTTTTGCTAGTTCCCGCGTTTCTTCAAGATCAAGTTTGTGGATAAAGGTAAGTTCAGCCGCAGCAGCACGTTCTTCGTGGGTAAGCAGACGCAGTTCATATAAAACATCACTACCCCGTGTAGCGTAATGCGATCGTATTTCCTCAGAAGCACCACCTTTTTCTAAAGAATTATAAACTTGGGAGCCAACAATTACCTGATTTTGTTGTATCGGCTCAAATCCAGTTTCCTCAAAAATTTGCTGGGGATTGTAACCTGCTTTTTGCAACGAGGCGATCGCTACTCCCCACTCTACCCAGTTACCTTGTTTTTGCCTCAATTTTCGTAGTAAATCTTTTACTACATCATCGTTCAGAGCATTGTTAGGATTTTGAGCATTGGAAGGTAGGTTAGTCATAATTCTGGTGTGGGAGCTTCTACTTGAGAGGGTGATTAATTTCTCTTTAGGAATTCCTATTGTAATCTTTAGGAGTTGACTATTTCTCAACCAGGATATCTGAAAAATTCCCATTTCTTGCTGAGGAGGGGAAAGATTAAGGGGCGGGGTATTTTCCAGCCAAGGAAAACCAACTCAGTATAAAAAAAAATAACAAACGATTGAAAATTCAGTAAAAAACAGGCAATGAATCAAGAAATTTGCGATATTTTTGACCGTATTGCTCCAGTGTACGATGAGTTGAACAATTGGTTGAGTCTGGGACAACATCGTATATGGAAGGAAATGACAGTCAAATGGAGTGGAGCTAAACCGGGAGATACTTGCTTGGATTTATGCTGTGGAAGTGGTGATTTAGCCTTTCGTTTGGCAAGATACGTGGGAACCATGGGACAGGTGTACGGTGTGGATTTCTCCCCCAAGTTACTAGCAGTCGCTCAAGTACGCGCTCAAGGACAGTACCCTGAACCTGCTATCGCTTGGATACAAGGCGATGCACTCAATTTGCCCTTTAATGCTAATTACTTCGATGCTGGGACAATGGGCTATGGTTTAAGAAATGTTAAAGATATTCCCCGCAGCCTTGAAGAATTACACCGTGTTCTCAAGCCTGGCGGTAAAGCAGCAATTTTAGATTTTCATCGACCCAAAAATCAGCAGATTCGCGCTTTTCAACAATGGTATTTAAATAATATAGTTGTACCACTTGCCCAACAGATGGGTTTCAAAGAAGAATATGCTTATATTAATCCCAGCTTGGATCGTTTCCCTACTGGGCAAGAGCAAGTGGGGTTAGCTCGTGAAGTTGGTTTTACATCGGTTACACACTACCCCATCGCGAACGATATGATGGGAGTGCTCGTAGTAAATAAATGAGTTACGAGTTAGAGGTTTAATGCAAAACTTCTAACTCGTAACTGATGCCTCAAAAATTCTCATTTTCTTATTTATTACTTTGGATTGGTCTCAAATCTGGTTTTATTTATTACCCCCAGTACTGGGTGGAATTATTGGCTATTTCACCAACGACATAGCCATCAAAATGCTGTTTCGCCCTTACCAAGCAATTTATATAACTGGGCGAAAAGTACCATTTACTCCTGGGTTGATTCCTCGCAACCAGGAACGTTTAGCTAAGAACATTTCCAATACGATTATGGGGTCGTTGCTGACTCCAGAAGAATTGCAAAATCTAGCGCGGCGATTGTTACAAACAGAACGCGTACAGTCAGCAATTTTATGGTTGTTGCAATTAGCACTTGAACAAATCAAAGTTGATAAAAATGAGAAAAGCGCCAAGATTGTGGCGGGAATTTTGCGTGATTTGTTAGGGGAATCATTGCCTCGTTTACTTAAAGTTTTGGCAAGGCGAGAAGATTTTTTAGAGGCGCAAATAAATCAGATTTTTGACCAGGTATTGCTGGAATTACAACTGAGTGAAGAACAAGCAACAAGGCTAGCTGATTGGTTATTAGAGGTGGTTTTACCCCCAGATGTATTACGCCAGGTAATTATTGATTTTCTGACTGATCGCACTATTCAAACTATTGATGAAAACTTTCGTGAAAAGACTAGTGGTACTTATTGGGTAGTAGCAAATTTATTTGGTTTACGTAATACTCTGACAAGGCTGAGAACTTTTTGCTTAGATGAGAAAGATGCTACCAATGCCCGTTTAAATGAACTGGTTGAAGTTTTGCAAATGCGCGATCGCTTGAAAAAAGTTTTGCTTGATTTATCATTACAAAACTTGCCTATTGGAACAGTGCGCCAGCTGCGAAAGACTACCCGTGAAAGTGTGCGGCATTATATCCAGATGAGTGGTAGTGACTTACTCCAAGGATTGACTGATTCTGTTAAATGGGAAAATCTCGCCACATTACTACTTAATCGTCTTAGTACTTCACCTGCTGTGAGTTCTTCTTTAGAAGTTGTTAGTCAAGAGTTAGCTACAATTTTAGAAAGATATTTAGAAAAAGATTTAGAGCAAATTGTAGCCCAGGTAATTCCAATCTTATCAATAGATCAAGTGATTATTGACCGTGTGAAATCAACTTCACCTGCTGATTTAGAAGCTGCAATTGAGGGAATTGTGAAAAATGAATTGCAGGCAATTGTAACTTTAGGTGGTGTGTTGGGTTTTATAATTGGATTATTGCAGGTGGGATTTTTAATATTGACGTAAGCTGATTTTGCCTGTTCACTAAATTTTTTAGTTACTAATTAAACTAGTAAATTACATCATCTATGTCAACTACTAACGAAATTTTTAGTTAAGATATCAGTCATTAGCATAATGGTGAGCCGTGGGTCGTTTAACGCAATCAAAACCTTCGTCTAAAAAACCCCGTCAGGTGCGGGATGCACAGGCGACAAAAAAGCAGATTCTCGATGCAGCAGAAGCAGAGTTCGCCAAAAATGGGCTTAATGGGGCCAGGACAGAGGCCATCGCTAAAGGTGCGGGAGTGACTACAGCAATGATTTACTACTACTTCCAGAACAAGGAAGGGTTATACAAAGCAGTTCTGCAACGTCCCCTGGGGGAAATATCTGAAAGTGTTCAACAGCTAAATCTGGATCAGTTTCCAGCCGATACAGCTTTGAAGCTCCTTATTAAGGAGGTAATTGACTACGAAGCGGTTCACCGACAACGGGGGATGCTGTGGTTTCAAGAGGCGAACCAAAATCAAGGGGAATATTTTAAGTTGGGAAATTGGCAAGAAAATTTCGGGTACGTTATTAAAATTTTACAACGGGGAATGATGGAGGGTTGTTTTCGCCAGATCGATCCATTTCTCGTCACTGTCCAAATTGCGGGAATTTGTAATTTTTATTTCCACGCTTATGAAAACCTCAAGCACATTAAACCAGACTTGCAATTACTGACTCCAGAAATGATTGAGCAGTACACTCAAGAAGCAATTAATTTGATTTTGGGTGGTGTGGAAAAGAGTAGGGTATAGAAACTAAGGGCTTTACTCATTTAAGGTAGAGAACCTCTAGTCTACTTAGACAAAAGTCCCCCATTTGCTAAAACTACCTGGTCTATGGACAAGCTTTTATTTTGCCTCTACTGCTGGCAATGTTAGCAGTGAGATTGTTAAAAAATATATTGAAGAACAAAGACATCACGACACCACCTGATGGACTGCTCCTAAAGAAGCTTTACCCTCGCCTATATCCACTGCCTAAAGTACAATAAGGTATCTTCGCCACGCCCCGATACTTTATCTAGGTGGTTTTGGCACCCTGGATTTTCTTATAAACGCATTAGTGAGATGAAAGTCTGTATATTCAATTCGTTTCCGCTAAAAAGTCTTACCTACCTGCTTTTAATTTGGGATAAGCAATGCGCTTGTGATGAAATTGCTGCCAAACTTCAACAAATATTTGGCTGATTTGTGACATTTCTTCCCGTGTCAGCCCTGAATCTACCATTTGATTGTCTTGCCATTTAGCACGAAGAATGTTCTTGAGCATGGTTAAGGCTTGTTCTGGAGTGGCATCTTTGAGCGATCGCAGAGCCGCTTCACAGGAGTCTGCTAACATAACTATTCCGGTTTCCCGTGATTGGGGAATAGGACCATCATACCGAAAATCCCCTTCATCTACTGTTAAGTTGGGATCTTCCAGGGACATTTCCAATGCTTGGTGGTAAAAATAGGCAATCAACATTGTTCCTTGATGCTCAGGAATAAAAGCTTGAATTGCTGTGGGTAAAAGGTGTCTTTGGGCCATTACCAACCCCTCAGTAACGTGCTTTTTGATAATTGCTGCACTTTGCCAAGGATCTTTAATCTCTGTTTCATGTTTATTTGGCCCGCCCATTTGATTTTCAATAAAGCCCAGAGGGTCGTGCATTTTGCCGATATCGTGATACAGAGTTCCAGCCCTGACAAGTTCTACATTACATCCCAGCTTTTTCGCAGCAGCTTCAGCCAGAGTAGCCACTAACAAAGTATGCTGAAAGGTGCCGGGGGTTTCAGTAGCCAGTCGTTTTAATAAGGGACGATTAGGGTTGGCCAGTTCCGCTAATCTAATTGGGGTAACTAAATCAAATACTTTTTCCAGATAAGGACTTAAGCCAAGGGCCACAACACTCCAGCCTAAACCAGATAAAGCAAATAATCCCGCTTCTTGAAGTACCCTATACCAACCTCCGCCAAATGCTGTACCAATGAACAGGTTAATCAGTAAGTATACCCCACCTTGAGTTATGGCGATGGCCACACCCAATAATGCCAATTCTTCGCGCGATCGCAATTTTTGCGCCATGCTACTGCCTAATATTCCCGCCGCTCCACCAGCCAAAAGGGAAATTACGCTGATTTCCAATGTCATTGGTAAAATCAGCAGCAGCAGTCCCACAACGGTCACGCCTAAAGCAGGTGCGTAGAAGCTACCCAATAATAAACCAACCGCGCTCCAAGTGGTGTATGGTAGCCTAAGAGCTAGCATACCGGGAGTGCTGAGGGTAAGCAGCAGAACTAACAGGTAATCGCGCTGCCGCAATTTGCATTTCATTTTTCTTCCGACTAAAACAAAAATACCAATTGCCACGGTGACAACACTGGCTAATTTTGTCAATTCAAGCCAATTATTCTCTCGGCGGATTAATTGATAATGCTCTAGTACATCAAAGTGCCATTTAGTAATAACTTTTCCTTTGGTGACAATTAACTTTCCTTGCTGCACCTGCCGCATCACGGGTGATACTCCATCTGATGCTTGCTGTATTTTTCGTTTAGTTTGTTCTTCATCATTCTTGAGATTTGGTTCTAGCACCACCAATAGTAACTTTGTTACCAATGGTTCAGTACTTTTTGGGACTAATTCTTGTATGGTGAGCTTAACGGCATTCTCGATAATACTTGAGGGTAATCCTTGGGGAATACCTTGAGCAAGAATTTTTTCAGCACTTTGGCGAATTCCCTTTTGTGCTTGGCCCCATTCTTTATCTGATAATTGAAGCAGGGCAGTGTTGGTATAAACTTTCTTGGAATTGGCGAAATCTTGCCGTACAAGTTGGATTTCCGCTTGGGTGTATGCTTGGCGTACCTGGGAAATTTGGACTATGAGTGAATCCAAGTTTGGTTTTGAACTTGTGGCACCATAAGCTTTTAGTTCCGCCACTGCTTGAGTAAACTCAGTGTTTTGGGAAATATTAACTGGTTTTTGAGCTAAAGGAGACGTAAAAAGGGGTATATTGCCTGAATTGAGGATGGTAAACAAACTGCGGTGTTCTAGAAGCGGTGAAACCGTGGATGATAGCAACAAAGGCAGATATGTAGTGCTTGCTTGTTTATTTTTGAGATTACTTTTGTGTTTGCCAACTAACACCCCTGATTTCTGTTGGCTATTGTCTTCTAAATTTATCAGTAGTGTTTTCCATTCTGTCTCAGAACAAGAGCGAAGATAATGCTGGGTAGGAATGGACAAAACTGTTGTATCAAAAAACGGAAAAACTCCAGCAACAGTGCGAATTTGATTTCCTTGATCCAAAAGTTGCTGTAAATTTTTATTGATTCTTTCGGTCTTTTGGACATCGATCATTAACACTGGTGTCGAACTTCTGCTGGCAGCTTGGCGTTGGGCTTCTGTTTCTTCTTTATCCTCAATGGTAGCAGTGTAGGGTGCTTTCATCGTTTCTGGTGCAAGAGTACCTACTGCTAACTGGGGTTGGTTATATAATTTATGCCCCATAACCCCTGTAAGGGATACTACAGCCATGGCCAAAACAACAGAGGAACGCTTTTCATGCACCCAGCCCAGACATATCGCATCAATCCCTCGTCGAATTCTGACCGTTTTTGCCATTGTTCTGAGTGCTATTTCTGGTTTTTGGTATTCTTGGTTGTGAAAACACTGAAAAAATCGCTGCTTTTTCATGATATCTGGCTGCTTACTTTGATAACTCAAAACAAGACAATCCTAAAAAAAGCCAAAGCTCCGGTGAAGGCGATGACATCATCGGTGATATTATCTGGTTTAAGCCGATTGCACACAATAGCTACCTAGAGACTAAGGTTATACCTGGGGAGTATAAAACTACATTAACTACTATTTTTATCCTATAAGTGGGACGTTAACCATGACGTTAACGCGACTGGATAACGCGAGGAGATGCAAAGACGCAAAGTTGAGGCTGTTCTTTATATTTAACACATCCCTCCTCTGGGTACTTCTTTAGATGCAGGCCGAGATCATACACTCCTGACCATACAGCAACAAGTGCATCAGCTAATTCTAGCACCTGGGAAAAATTTGTTAGTTTCCAAGTGGCTAAATTGTTTGGACATAATAAAACTTGCCATTTTACAGGAATACCCGCAGTACTATTGTAAGCTCCTGATAAAGCACCAGTAATGATGCTGATGGTTGGCCAGTGCAAATTTTCAGTTTTTCCTTGGCTGGTATTATCCTTCTGATTAGAGCGCAAAACCGCCAGAGGAAACTGTTCTAAGGTACTGAGAAAGCAGTAAAACGCCATAGCAATAGCATTACTTGGCTGTTCTTGACTGCTCAATTCTGTTTGTGCCCTTTCTAACCCAAATCCTTGATCTAACAAATCATTAACCTTTAGTAATTGTTGTGGGGTGAGCGTCTTTGTTTCCCCGATAAAGGCAATGGTTTCCGGGATGAGGGTTTGGGAATCAAGTTTTTCAATAAAAGATTTGGCGATGGCATATCCTACTGCCAGTATGGCATCTCTGATAACTGGGTCATTGTCCCATAGTTGCGACAAATGCAGCAAGTTTTGTCGCAGATCAGTTGGGTTTTCATGAAAAAAAAGTGTCACTGGTAACGTGGCAATAATAGCTTTTGGCAAGACACCATCAGTTACGTCCAAATGAAGAGATTGTTTTTGATGACGCTCTAGCCAATTATTTATATCTAATTTCCCAAGCTCGATTAAGCTTTTAGCACCCAGAATTGCTATTTTGCTGATATCAGAGCAAAGATGATGCTGGAATTCAGGATCCTTGGCTAAAATTCCACCTAGGAATGCCCCTGATAAAGTACCTTTAAACCGATTAATCAGTGGATAGCGCATATTCAGAAAAAATAAATCTTAACTTATCTATAGGAAAACCCAGGGATCCAAAACCACAGAGATAAAGTATCGGAGCGTGGCGAAGATACTTTATTGTACTTTAGGCCAAGGTAGTGGTGAACTTAAATTTGACTGGGTAAGTGGGATATTCATACATACCCTATCAAGTTAATTAAGCGAGTCAAGATTGTTAAACGTGCTAATGGTTTCTATGTTCAATTCTGTGTAGATACATAACCTAAACAAGAAACCAGGATAGCTGATGGTGAAATAGGTTCAAATGTGGGTTTAGAGTATTTTTACTCTTACTCAAATGGATATCATGAACTTAATCCCAGATTTCTAAGAAAAGCATAAAAATCCATCAAACACTGTCAAAGTCTAATTTCCACCAAAGAAAAAGTGAAGAATCAAAAAAGAGATGTGAATGCAGCAGTAAATATTCTCAATCTAGCAAGAAACAGGGAGGGCATTCCCCTTCCCGTAGCCCGCCGTCAGGCATATTAACCTTATAGGAGTTGAAGCCTCTAATTTCCCTAGCCCAAGCCTGGTTGAGTAAGTTTTGACGGTGAATGTATAATCCCCTAGGCTTTAGGCAGGGTAGTGTCAATTCTTAAATAGTGTACTAGAGCCTGTAAGCCTAGCAAATAACTTTGCACACCAAAACCACTGATTTGCCCGATAGCTACGGCCGCAATGAAAGAATGGTGACGGAAGTCTTCCCGGCGATAAATATTGCTCAGATGTACTTCTACCGTAGGGAGGTTAACACCGAGGATGGCATCTCGCAAAGCTACACTCGTATGGGTGTAGGCCCCGGCATTAATTAAAATTCCCTGATGTTTTCCTAAAGCCCCATGAATAGTATCTACTAAAACCCCTTCATGATTTGACTGCACGGGGGTAACCATGGCCTGAAACTTTACAGCTTCTTCTTGTAACAAGCGATTAATTTCAGGCAAGCTCAGGGAACCGTAAATTCCTGGTTCTCGCTGTCCCAGTAAGTTTAAGTTTGGCCCGTGCAGGACTAAAATGCTGATAGTTAGTGAAGACGAGTTCAATTTCTTTAGACTGGTTAACGACGACGTGATCGTTCATGTACAGGAATCGGAATTAGTTCCGGTTCCGGCTCGCATTCTGGCCCTAATAAGCCTTCAATGAGCTTCCGTGCCAATGCCTTCAGCTTTTCTAGCACTTTATCTATATAGTCCATTGAACTGACTGCTCCTGAGATACTACCTCAATATTTTGACAAACAGCTACGCAAAACCCGCGTAGTTTTGCACCTCTGGCTTGAGAACGGGTAGATATAAACTGACCCATTTTGGGAGTGAGCTAGTTGTGAAATTTGCTGTTGTAATTCTCCCTACCTCTTAGAATATCACATTACAAACATAGAAAATGGCGTATGTTGTTCAAGAGCCAACAGTCCATAGTTAGCAAGTTTAACAACAACTATGGACTTTTGATTCTTGACTTAGCTAACCTTCTGCATGATTTTTTTTAGCGCTGGCGCGAGAAGATTTAGCAGTTGACTTGGATCCCTGGGTCGAAGCTCGCTCACGAGAAGTTGTGGATTTACTGGTCTGGCGAGGAGATTTTTTGGTGGATGCTTTAGTTGCTAACAATTCTAGGGCTGTAGATAGCGTTACATCTTCTGGGGATTGACCTTCTGGGATACCGACGTTAATTTTGCCGTGCTTAATATAGGGTCCATAGGGGCCATCATAAATATTTACCGGCGTACCTTCTTGGGGGTGCATACCCAATTCGCGCAAAGCGGTCTTGGAATTGCTGCGGCTGGTTCCGCGTCCCTTTTTTGGTTCGGATAATAACTCCAATGCTCGTTCCAGGGAAACTGTCAACACATCATCACCAGCTTTGAGGGAGCGATAATCTTTTCCTTCCTTCCCCTGGTCGTGAACGATGTAAGGACCAAAACGCCCTAAACCGGCTTGAATTTTTTTACTTGTAACCGGATGGAGTCCCAGAACCCGGGGTAACGTCAAAAGACCCACAGCCATCTCCAAGGTGACATTTTCTGGAGTGACACCTCTGGGTAGAGAAGTTTGTTTTGGTTTGGGATTTTCTTCGGTTTTATCACCTAACTGTACGTATGGGCCATAAGCGCCAATTTTGACATAAATGGGTTCGCCAGTTTCTGGATGCCGACCTAATTGGTCAGGTCCCACTGTTTTTTGCCGCAGCAGTAATTCTACCTGTTTAGGGTCAAGGTCAGATGGTGTGAGGTCTTTGGGAATTGAAGCAGTAACCACAGTGCCATGATTATCAACTTCGATGTAGGGGCCATATTTGCCAATTCGGACTTTGGCCTCTAAATTTTTCAGTAATACGGTTAATACGGTTCTGGCTTGAGTGGTATCGATTTTACCTTCTTGTTCTTTAACTAAAGTTTCTAAACCTTTGTCTCCGAGATAAAACTCCCGTAAGTAGGGCAACCAATTAGCTTCGCCTGTGGCGATGTCATCTAGGGTTTGTTCCATCTTGGAGGTGAAACTGGGGTCTACAACATCCGGGAAATGGTTTTCTAGGAGATTGGTGACGGCGAAGGCGGTGAAGGTAGGAATCAAGGCGTTGCTAACCAATTGAGCGTAATCCTTGTCGATGATCGTGCCGATAATACTGGCATAAGTACTAGGGCGACCAATACATTCACTTTCTAAGGTTTTCACCAGGGTAGCTTCAGTATATCTAGCTGGTGGTTGGGTTTCGTGACCAATGGCTTCTAGGTCGGTACAATCTGGATGATCCCCAACTTTTAGAGAGGGCAAAATTACTTCCTGATCTTCTAAAGCCGCATCTGGATCATCGGAACCTTCAACGTAAGCCCGCAAGAATCCGGGAAAATCAATGCGCTTACCAGAAGAACGAAACCCAGCGTCTTCAACTTGCAATTGAACGGTGATTTGGGTTTGACGAGAGTCAGCCATTTGACTGGCGACGGTACGTTTCCAAATCAATTCATAAACAGCAAGCTCCCGACCGCTTAAACCAGTTTCTTGGGGGGTACGGAAAGTGCTACCAGCGGGACGAATGGCTTCGTGGGCTTCTTGTGCGCCTTTGGATTTGGTGGTGTATTGGCGCGGTTGGGGACTGAGGTAGTTTTTACCGTAAAGTTTTTCTACACAGCTACGAGCAGCGGTGATTGCCTGATCAGATAAATGCACTGAATCTGTCCGCATATAGGTAATATACCCTTGCTCATACAAATTCTGGGCAATTCGCATGGTGTCTCTGGCTGAGAGACGCAGTTTGCGGTTGGATTCTTGTTGCAGTGTCGAAGTAGTAAACGGTGGCGCGGGTTTACGGGTTACGGGGCGTTCATCAATGCTGTTGACGCTCCAGGTTTTTCCGGTCAGGCGTTCCTGGAGAGCTAGAGCTTGGTCTTCGTTGAGCAACAAGACATTGCGACCTGGGGCTATTTGTCCGGTGGCTGCATCGAAGTCGCTACCAGTGGCTATTTTTGTTCCTGCGAGTGTGGTTAATTGGGCTGTAAAGAAAGTTTTTTCTTGCATCAAGCTAGCTTTTAAATCCCAGTACCTACCTTGATGGAAAGCGCGACGTTGGCGTTCCTTTTTGACTAAAAGTCGCACAGCTACAGATTGCACTCGTCCAGCAGATAATCCCCAGGCGATTTTTCTCCACAGCAGGGGAGAGAGGGTATAGCCAACTAAGCGATCCAAAATTCGCCTTGTTTCTTGGGCGCGAACTAACTGCTCATCAATGTTGCGGCAGTTTGTCAAAGCTTTTTTAATAGCCTCTTGGGTGATTTCGTGAAATACCATCCGCTTGGTGGGAACTTTTGGCTTCAGCAACTGGTACAAATGCCAACTAATGCTTTCACCTTCCCGGTCTTCGTCAGTTGCCAGAATCAATTCATCTGCTTCTTTGAGGGCATCTTTAAGCTGGGTAACAACTTTCTTTTTGTCTTTGGGGACAACATACACCGGTTCAAAGTCTGCGTCTACATTTACCCCCAGCTGGGCCCAGGGTTCCGCTTTTACGGAGACGGGAATTTCACTAGCCGATTGAGGTAGGTCACGTACATGACCCATGGACGCTTCTACCCGATAGTCTTTTGGCAGGTAGTTGCGAATGGTACGAGCTTTGGTCGGAGATTCGACGATGACGAGAGTTGACATGGAAATTTCAAGAAGAAGAGTAGCTTTGAAGCTAAAAAATGGAGTTGAGTTAATTTCGGTGAAATGTCAAAATAAAACGTCACGCTTAGGGCTGTGACTTTATCCTTACACAAACTGCCCAAAAGGGGTAAAATTCTCTTAACTTCATATACTGTGCTGCTGTTGAGAATGGCAGAAGTAACCTTTGAGAGTCAATAGACAGTTATTTCCATCTTTAACTTATCTGAGGCACAATTGGCGAATACAGTTTCCACAATACCCATAATCTTGACAAGGCGGTATTCATGGGCAAAGCTACTGACATTGGGTTTTTAAAATCTTGAGATTGGGGCTTTGGGGAGTGAAAATGTGAATTGGTTAGGTTACGAGAGGCTCTGGGAATAGATAGAATAAACTCAGCTAGCCTTAATGTCTAATGGTCAAAACCTATATATCTCATGGATTTTGCTAATCTTACATCCCAGTTGAATGCTGGAACGATTTTGCCAGAGGGTATTGTAATTGTCACCCTCTTGGGGGTTTTGATTGTTGATTTGATTTTGGGACGTACATCTTCACGGTGGATTGGATATCTGGCCATCGCAGGTTTAATGGCTGCGGTTGTCGCCCTCTATCTTCAATGGGACGCGACTAATCCCATCTCCTTTACTGGTAGCTTTGTTGGTGATGACCTCAGTATTGTCTTTCGCGGCATTGTGGCCTTGTCTGCTGCTGTAACTATCTTGATGTCAATTCGCTACATTGAGCAGAGTGGTACTCCTTTAGCAGAATTCATCGCTATTTTGCTAACTGCAACTGTAGGAGGGATGTTTCTGTCAGGTGCTAGTGAGTTGGTGATGATTTTTATCTCACTAGAAACTCTTAGTATCTCCTCTTACTTACTCACAGGTTATACCAAGCGTGACCCCCGCTCTAATGAAGCTGCACTCAAATACCTGTTGATTGGAGCTTCCAGTACGGCAATATTTTTATACGGTGTTTCGCTGCTGTATGGTTTATCGGGTGGACAAACCGAGTTAGGCGCGATCGCTGATGGTATTGCCACAGCTAATGTTGGTCAATCCTTAGGTTTGGTAATTGCGCTCATTTTCGTGATTGCAGGTATCGGCTTCAAAATTTCTGCTGCTCCGTTTCACCAGTGGACTCCAGATGTTTACGAAGGCGCTCCCACCCCAGTAATCGCCTTTCTATCCGTCGGTTCCAAAGCGGCTGGGTTTGCTTTAGCCATTCGCTTACTGACAACAGTTTTCCCTCTTGTTGCTAACGAATGGAAATTTGTTTTTACTGCCCTTGCAGTTCTCAGTATGGTGTTGGGTAACGTAGTCGCCCTAGCACAAACCAGTATGAAACGGATGCTGGCTTATTCATCCATTGCTCAAGCTGGGTTTGTGATGATTGGCATGATTGCGGGTACTGAAGCAGGATATGCCAGTATGGTATTTTACCTATTGGTCTACCTATTCATGAACCTGTGCGGCTTTACTTGTATCATTTTGTTCTCCATACGCACAGGAACCGACCAAATTGCCGAATACTCTGGCTTGTATCAAAAAGACCCACTCTTAACCTTAGGCTTGAGTATCTCCCTACTTTCCTTGGGTGGAATTCCGCCATTAGCTGGTTTTTTTGGGAAAATTTACTTGTTCTGGGCTGGTTGGCAAGCTGGACTTTACTGGTTAGTTTTGCTGGGCTTAGTTACCAGTGTAGTCTCCATCTACTACTACATTCGCGTAGTCAAAATGATGGTAGTCAAAGAACCCCAAGAAATGTCTGAGGTGGTGCGGAATTATCCAGAAGTCCGGTGGAATTTGCCTGGATTTAGACCTTTACAAGTGGGATTGATAGTAACGTTAATTGCCACTTCTATTGCAGGGATTTTGTCCAATCCCCTATTTACACTGGCTAACAATTCTGTCTCTCATACCCCAATGCTACAAGCAATAACTGTTGAGACAACTCAAATAAGTGCAATTTCCACACAGCAACCAGAAGATTTGTAGATTATACTTTTGTTAATTCACCGCTGAAGTTGTAGGGGTGCAACTGATTGCACCCCTACCGTCTCAGGTATGTATATCAGGTAACAAGGAACAGGTAAAAAATTTTGATTTCGTGAGAATTTGTGTGACATACTTTCACACTTGCATTGATGCCTGGGATTTAGAGTGATTCCTTCACCAATCGTTGGTCAGATGCTACTGCCAGCAGTTCTTCTACAATATCCCAAGCCGTTGCACATTCAGGAGAGGAATCACCTTTAAGTGCACAAATTCTTCGAGCTTCTTCCCTTGCCACTTCTATTTCATCCTCAATAAAGATGCGTTTTGGCTTTTCAAACAAATCACTTTTTCTGAGGATATCGGTAATTGATATGATTCCTAACAATTTACCTTTAATTACGGGAGCGCGACGAATACGCGTATTAGCAAATAACCGAGCTACATACTCGACACCTAACTCAGGATTGACCACAATACAAGGCTTAGTCATAATTTCGTAAACTCGCACTTGTTTAGGGTCTTTACCGTAAGCAGCAACTTTATACACAATATCAGTTTCGCTGATTATGCCATAGGGATCGTTTTCTGTACGAGGTTCCACAACTAGAGAACGTAATCCTTTATATTTCATCAAATCCACTGCTTCTGCCACTGTTGCTGAACCAGAAATTTTAATCACTTCCGTGGTCATTATGTCTTCAGCTTTCATCATATGGTTAGAAATTCCTTTGAATAGTTGAATTGAACAATGTTGTTGGGTAATTAGTGGACTATGGAAAAAAACAATGAATTCTGAGATTTAATCCTCGTAGATTCTTGCTTCTGGAGCGTCAGGGAATTCTTCACAATACATGGCAAAATTGCTTTTTGGATTTTCAACAAAGTCACTTTTTCTGAGAATATCGGTAATTGATATAATTCCTAACAATTTACCTTTAATTACGGGAGCGCGACGAATACCTGTACTAGCAAACAAGCGAGCTACATACTCGACACCTAACTCAGGATTAACCACAATACAAGGCTTAGTCATAATTTCGTAAACTCGCACTTGTTTAGGGTCTTTGCCATAGGCGGCAATGTTGTAAACAATATCAGTTTCACTTATGATGCCATAGGGGTCATTTTCTGTGCGTGGTTCCACAACTAGAGAGTGAAGTTTATTTTCTTTCATCAGTGTTAACGCTTCCGTCACTGTTGCTGAACCACGAACTGTTACCACTTTTGTGGTCATAATTTCTTCTGCTTTCATCATAGTTAAACTCCTAGAGAAATGAGTGTGAATTTGTCAGATTTTGCTTGGATTGGGTAAATGTCTCGAATTAGATCTTAAGGAAGTCGATTTACTAATCACCAACATTTGCTCGTGATTAGTATCAGATGTAGTTGATGGTCTAAAACTGCTTTTTATACCAGGTGCATAGGCTTCAATTACACTTCCATCCAGACAGCGCATCACCATGAGATAGTCACAAAATCGACACTCTGTACGGATAATTTGATTAACTAAACAATGTCTGTCAGCTAGTTTTCTATCAGTTAAAAACTGACGTTGTGCTTGACCACCGCAATTAGGACATCGTATTATCTGTGCTCTCTGCATAGAGCAATTTCCTCAAGAATGGTTAAAGTATATTGGTTAGAGCTGCGCTGAATTTTTCATAAGCAACTACCCCAACGATTTTTTCTAACGGTTCACCATTTTTGAAAAAAATAACTGTAGGGATACTGCGGATGCCTAAACTTTTAGCAACACTTTGGTTTTGATCTAAGTCTAATTTGACTACTTTGGCGCGATCTTTGAATTCTTCAGCTAGTTTATCCATTAAAGGACTAACCATCTTACAAGGTCCACACCAAGTGGCGGTGAAATCTACTACAACCAGGTTATTCTGACTTAAAAACGACTTAAATTCGTGTTCTTGGATATATTCAACAGTGGTCATAAGAACTCCTTTTTGAATTTTGATACCATTATTTGTTATCTAACTTTATAAGTAGCAATAGGTTGCTCTGGGAAATTAAAATGATTGATTGCTAATTATGAAAGCCGAAATAGTAAAAGATAAGGTGCAATGGCAATGAGTGAAGTTATCTGTTGACAAAGAGTTGTAACCATGATGAAATAAAACTTTCAGCCTTCTTATTGTTTTCCTCTTACGCATAAAATATTCCCGCTTTTCCCTTTATTTTTGCGTCATGTAGATAGAATTTGTTTTCCTGGGGGTGATGAGTTTTCTCCTAACACTTAAGGTTGTTTGGTTAGGCAGCAAACTAGACTCGCAAAAAGAAGCTTGTAAAAATTCACTCACTATTTCAACTGAGCGATCGCCATTAATCACAGTTAGACAACCTTGGCGACGATAATGCTGAATTAAGGGAGCGGTTTGTTCTTGATAAACTTCTAGTCGCCTACAAATGAATTCAGGATTATCATCTGAACGACCCCGTTGTTGCAACCTCTGTACCAAAACATCAATTGGGACATAAAAACTGAAAACTCGGTTGTAAGAATGCCGTAAAGTTTCTAATAATTCATCCAGAAACCTTGCTTGGGATAAATTACTAGGAAATCCATCTAATATCCAACCTCGTTGGGCAGATGAATGACTCAAGCGGTGGCGGATGATATGAAAGATTAAATGGTCTGGAACCAAATCACCTTTCTCTACATACGCCTTTGCCTTCAAGCCTAAAGAAGTTTTGTCAGCGATGGCCTGACGTAATATTTCACCAGTGGAAATATGCGGGATTTGCCATTGTTTCGACAGTATAGCTGCTTGGGTACCCTTACCAGTACCTGGTACTCCCAGCAAAATCAATCGCATTCCAACACCCCCTATCACGAACTGAAAATGAGATGAAATAAACAACTAAGAGCATAGCTCTGTGCAATAGATGTGTAGTTTCCTTGTTGTTGAAACCAATAGCTGAAAACTTACCAGCTAAATGCAGAGATAAAAAGACGCTTTTAAAGGCTTCAACCATCTCACTCATTAACTGGCAGTGACCGTTAGTTGAGATATGATGTTGACAGAGGTAATTGAATTGTGGAAACAATGACATCTGAAAAATCAAAAGACCATTACCTGTGGAAAAAGCTAGACCAAGCCCGGAGAGCTAAAGCAGCCGGTGGTGGATATGCAGGCTATGGTTCACCTGCTTTTGGTCAACAATCGGTTGCTGGTGAATTAGTGGATAATCCTGCGGAACAAGAGATTATCGAATTAATTCGCCGCCATCACAAGTCAGGAAAATCACTGCCACAAATTGCTACCTGGCTAAATCAACAAGGATATACAACCAAGCGAGGACGCCAATGGCAACCTGTATCGGTTAAAAGAGTTCTAGACAGGCTTTATGGCAAAATGCAAAGAATTTCCGGTATGGATGAAGATTGAATTGGTTCCATTTAGATCCAAACACCAAAAATATCTTCTCTTCTGTTTCAAGGGACTTCAGAACTTCCTATTGGATCAGTTTAAATTGTAACCCATATTTACCTCTTCAAGGTTTATTCTATTGATGAATAAGCTTTTCAGCCTATTTATCTTTTACATCCCTCGTATTATAGCTAAGTTTTGCAAACATAAATGTATATTTTGCGAAGAAATTTACAAAACTTCATATTAATTTCATTATCTATCCATAAATACTCAGTTCAAAAGCCCTAAAGTATTGTGAAATATGCAAATTGATGACCCACAGATTGGCGTTCCCTGTTTAGAAGATGCTATAGATAGGCAGCCATTGGTTGTTTCCCCTGATACCGCCCTAATTGATGTTGTGAATTTAATGAGTCAAACGCGAGGTAATTGTTGTTTATTACCTAATTTCGATTCAACAATTACGTCTGATTCGATGCAAGGGACACGCTCCAGTTGTGTTTTAGTCATGGAGGGAACAGAATTACTGGGCATTTTCACAGAGCGAGATATTGTCAGATTGACGGCGGTGGCTAAAGATTTTGCCAGTGTGAAAATAACTGATGTGATGGCGCATCCAGTGATTACGCTATCAGAAAGTGCATTTCGGGATATCTTTGCGGCACTGTTTTTGTTTAGGCGGTATCGAATTCGCCATTTGGTGATAGTCAATCAAGACAAGCAAGTGGTGGGAATTGTCTCTCCAGAAAGTATTAGGCAAGTTTTACGCCCCACAAATTTGCTAAAAATGCGACGGGTATCAGAGGTCATGACTACTCAGGTGATTCATGCATCACCAACAACTTCTGTTCTCAGCTTGGCGCAGATGATGGCAACTCATCAAGTTAGTTGCATAGTGATAACCAAAATTGATTCCTGGAATGATGTTCTGCATGCTATTAAGCCTGTGGGGATTGTTACAGAACGAGATATAGTACAATTTCAGTCATTAGGACTTAATTTGGCTCAAATTGATGCAAAAACAGTGATGAGTACACCTTTATTTTTGCTTAGTCCGGAAGATTCTCTATGGTCTGCCCATCAAGAAATGCAACGGCGGCGAGTACAGCGATTAGTTGTATCCTGGGATTGGGGAGCAAAGTTAGGTATCGTCACTCAAACCAGCTTGTTACGGATATTTGACCCGCTAGAAATGTATGGAGTTATAGAAACTTTGCAACGAACTGTAGCTGAATTAGAAGCTAAGAAAGAGCAACATCCCAGGGAGGAAACTAACTCTACAGAATTATTTGTACAGCCATATTCAAAACAAGTAGAGAAACAATACATAATTCCTGACGAAAATTTAGATAAGTTGCTTTCCAGTGTTGAAAGCAGGATAGAACATTTGATGAAAAACCCTGATTTGTCCCCAGAATTGCAACAAATGTATTTAAGTTTAGCAACAACAGACATCCAAAAAATTCGCCATGGGCTTGGTTCTTTAGATACCAATAAGTTTTGCCAAAAATCAAATAATAGTGGTATTCAATAAAAAACTATTGCTTATATTTTCGCAAATTTGTGTCATGGTGATACCTAGGGATGGAACCTTGCTTTAGTGCATAGGAAATTCGCCCCAAACTACTTTTAGATATTGCTTGGATGTCTATGACTTCGCTACAACCAGCCCAAATCAAGTCAGAAATTACGGCAATGCCTAGCTGGTTACGTCGTTCCATTGGCAAAGCTAGTGAGCTTTCCACTGTACAACGTATTATTAAGCAACGCCAAATTCATACAATTTGTGAAGAAGGACGATGCCCCAACCGAGGCGAGTGCTATGCACAAAAAACCGCAACTTTCTTACTATTAGGTCCAGTCTGTACACGTTCTTGTGCTTTTTGTCAAGTAGATAAAGGTCATGCACCAATGCCTGTTGACTCAGAGGAACCAAGAAAAGTAGCAGAAGCAGTGCAGCTTTTGGAATTGAGGTATGTGGTGCTGACTTCGGTGGCTCGTGATGATTTACCAGATCAGGGAGCGGGGCATTTTGTTGAGACTATGGATACTATTCGCCGATTAAATCCAGATACGCAAATTGAAGTGCTGACCCCAGATTTTTGGGGTGGTATCGGTGTTGGGGAATCAGGTCAACGGCAAAGGATAGCCACAATTGTGAAAGCCAAGCCAGCTTGTTTTAATCACAATGTGGAGACAGTGCGGCGGTTAACAGGCCCTGTACGTCGAGGGGCAAAGTATGATCGCTCTTTGGGAGTGCTGGCCACAGTTAAAGAAATTGATTCGAGTATTCCTACTAAATCAGGTGTAATGCTGGGACACGGTGAAACCAAGGAGGAAGTCATCGAAACGATGGCGGATTTAAGGGCTGTGGGATGCGATCGCCTGACCATTGGCCAGTATATGCGTCCTTCTTTAGAACATTTACCTGTGCAAAAATACTGGACACCAGAAGAATTTGACGCCTTGGCGGGCGTAGCATGGGAAATGGGATTCAACCACGTCCGCTCCGGACCTTTAGTTCGTAGTTCTTACCATGCGGGTGAGGGGGGATGAGGGGTGGGGACAAGTCTAGTCCTCAATCCCCAGTTAAAAGTCCCAAAGACACAAATATTTCTAAAGAATTTGGGTTTTTGGTACAGCTGTTTGGTATTTCTGAGAAAGTCAAGCAAGAAGGAGAACAAGTAATGGCTAAAGTTCAAAATTCACCGGTTCCAGCAACAGGAGCTAAACCCCCATACACTTTTCGTGCTGGTTGGGCATTGCTGTTATTAGCTGTTAACTTTTTGGTTGCAGCTTATTATTTCCACATTATTGAATAATTAGAAGTGGAGTGGTGCTGTTCAAATCGTACCTTTAAATAAACCTTTGGGGCGAATGAGCAGCACCAAAATCATCATCAACAACGCTATACCTTGTTTGTACTGTGAACCTATCCAGAGGGTGCTGAGTTCTTGGGCTACACCAATAATTAAAGCCCCAGCGATGGCTCCGTAGGGATTACCAATACCTCCTAAAATGACTGAAGCGAATAAGGGTAAAATCAAAAACCAACCCATATTCGGGCGGACAGCTGTAATCAATCCATACATACTCCCACCTAAGGAGGTGAATGTACCAGC